>SMEK01000294.1_pt1 | contig 25781 bp, 29 predicted proteins | sample 2456371 | NCBI WGS metagenome assembly SMEK01 (sample SAMN10132590, study PRJNA489261) | soil metagenome | isolation source: day1 antibiotic-loamy sand soil ammended with composted manure from dairy... | place: USA | collected 2015-04-01
CTGCAGGTTGGAGAGCTTCTTCTCGTGGATGAGCACATAGGGCTCTTCCAGTTCAACCCGCATCTTCTCCTGGTTGGTGATGAAATAGGGCGAGAGATAGCCCCGGTCGAACTGCATGCCCTCGACGACCTCGAGCTCGGTCTCGGCGGTCTTGGCTTCCTCGACCGTGATGACGCCCTCATTGCCAACCTTCTGCATGGCTTCTGCGAGGAAGCGGCCAATCTCGGCGTCGCCATTGGCCGAAATGGTGCCGACCTGGGCAATCTCATCGTTCTTGGTCACCTTGCGGGCATTGGTCTTCAGCTCCGCCACGACAGCCTCAACGGCCTTGTCGATGCCACGCTTCAGGTCCATCGGGTTCATGCCGGACGCAACGGCCTTGGCGCCTTCCTTCACGATGGCCTGGGCGAGAACGGTCGCGGTCGTGGTGCCGTCGCCGGCAAGGTCATTGGTCTTGGACGCAACCTCGCGCACCAGCTGCGCGCCCATGTTCTCGAACTTGTCCTCCAGTTCGATCTCCTTGGCGACGGTGACGCCGTCCTTGGTGATGCGAGGCGCGCCGAACGACTTGTCGATGACGACATTGCGGCCCTTCGGTCGGGCCCAGCGTCACCTTCACCGCATTGGCGAGAATGTCGACACCGCGCAGCATGCGCTCGCGGGCGTCGGAATGAAATCTGACTTCCTTGGCAGCCATTGGATCACTCCTTCAATAGGCAGCTTTCGTTGACTGGTTGTTGGACGAGAAGCCCTTACGCGGCCTTCTTGGCCGACGAGGCATTCTCGATGACGCCCATGACGTCGCTTTCCTTCATGATGAGAAGGTCCTCGCCATTGAGCTTGATCTCCGTGCCGGACCACTTGCCGAACAGGATGCGATCGCCGACCTTGACATCCAGTTCAACGAGCTTGCCGCTCTCGTCGCGCGCACCCGGACCAACGGCGATCACCTCACCTTCCATAGGCTTTTCCTTGGCGGTGTCGGGGATGATGATGCCGCCGGCCGTCTTCTCCTCGGCCTCGATACGGCGGACCAGGATACGGTCGTGCAATGGACGGAACGTCATATCGTTCTCCTTCAGGACAAACAGATTGCGAGAGGTTCCTCCGCCCCGACCCGTGAGCCGGGAACGAAGCTGGCGCGACCCGTCTTCGGCATCGCGCGCATGTCGAGCTAGTTTCGCCGCACGCGGGTTTCAAGAGGGTGCAGGAAATTTTTTAGCACTCGCAGTCTGCGAGTGCTAGTGCCATGAAAACAAACAATAAATTTATCTGGAAGCGCGCATGACGGCTTGCATTTTCGGCCCACTGCAACAAGATAAACAGCAATGGGCGGCGCCTCCGCCCATTGCCTCGCGTTGCAGGGAGTTCTGGAAACGGAGGACAGGATGAACCGAGAAGATACTCGCCGATCACCCCTTCCCTTGCTCCAGGAGGACCGGGACCCGCCTTTGTCGCCATCCGGGCAAATCAGCCATCCCGACAAGGCCCTTCACATGTGAGGCAGCAGGCGAGGAGGAGAAGAGAAATGGCCACCTCGGTAAGCCGGGAGTTCAGCTTGCAGATGGCGGGCTATGGCCTGACCACTGCAGAGATACATTACCACCTTCCCGACCATCCGGGCCTGCTTCAGCTCTACATCTGGCAGGAATATGATCTTGCTCCGCACTTTCCTGAACTGAAGAATTTCCTGGATTTCTGGGAGCGAGAACTGGACGGGCCGCTGCATTCCGTGCGTGTGGCTCACCACCGTCTCATAGGGCCTTCGGAGTGGCGGGCGGTCAACGGCGTGATTTCCATTCACTAACGGCAACGGCATCCCGGATTTACGTCTTGTGATGGCGTCACGCTTCTAGAGATGCGCCCTTCGAGACTTCTGGAAGCGGGCTGGCCAGCCCTGGTTAGCAAATATTCAGTCTTGTGCCGGAAAGTCTCCGGATGGTCACCAAACGTCTTTTGAACGCCCCGGAACTTTTCGCGCTCAGGATCACGCTGGCCACCGTCGCGCTGGATCTCGCACTGGTGTTCCTGCGCGGCGCCCGGCTCGATCCGATTGGCTATGGCAAGATCGTCCTTCTGGCCGGAATGCTCCTGGCGGTCGGGCGGCCTGTAATTGACGAATGGTTGATAAGAGCCGATGCAGTGCTCGGCTATGACTGGCCCTCCATCATAGCCTGGGCGGCGGAATATCCTCTCTGGAACGAAGTCCTGCGGCTCACCTATCTGGCGACATTGCCGCAGATAGCCATTCTCGTGATCGTGCTGGGTCTTACAGGGCGTATCCGCGACCTGCATTCACTGCTGACAACCGTTGTAATCGCGGCAACGGGCGCTGTCCTGTTCTGGGGCCTGTTTCCAAGCGCCGGCGCCAAGGCGTTCCAAGAAGTGCCGCCGGCCCTGCTGGAAGCCGTCCGCCCAATCGTCGATCCTCCCTATGGCGCAGCCATAATCGATCTGATCCATAACGGCACTTCCCATCTGAGCCCGGACGAATTCAGGGGCCTGATTGCCTTTCCATCCTTCCACATCGTACTGGGATTCGTGGCGACCTTTCACGCACGAAGCGTCAAATGGCTGTTGGTGCCCTACGCCGCACTTAATGTCCTTCTCTTGCCGGCCGTGCTGGTCCATGGCGGCCATCACCTGCTCGATATTCCGGCAGGCATCGCCGTTTTCCTGTTGGCACTGGCGGCCAGCCGAGCCGTATCGCGGCCTGGCACTGCCGTTGCTTTCGCGCGCGCCTGAAGACCGTGTCGGGCGTCATTTCCGGCGGAATAGAATCCGTTCGGTTTTTGTTAAGGACAGTTCCTCTCCACGCTTTGTTTACCAATCTGCTTAACGCAACCGAAATCGCCCTCTCGCATGATGAGGCCACGGTTCGAGAAGAAAACCGGCAAAGCAAAGTCACACTGGGTAAAGGAACATGAAGATGACCAACCTTATCAAGCGTTTCAGCAAGGACGAATCCGGCGCAACCGCCATCGAGTATGGCCTGATCGCCGCCCTCATCGCGCTCGCAATCATCGCCGGCGCCACCACGCTCGGCACCCAGCTGGGCGCCAAGTTTGACGCGATCGCGACCAAGCTGAAGAATACTGCCAACCCCTCCTAATGTTTGAGCCGTCTCGGCGACAAGCGAGGGCCGCCCGTAGGCGGCCCTTTCTTTATGTCCTGAAGCTTACGGCTGATCGATTGGTCTTCGACGAATGCTATCCTATATGATTGACATGACATCCATGTCGATCAACAGCATTTGGCGCCAAGCCTGCCGCACCGCCGCGCTGGCCATTGGCCTGTGTCTCATGCACGCGAGTGCAGCCGGCGCCGTTGACGTTCCCCTTTCTGCGACCGATCGCCTGATCCTGCAGAATGAGGCGGATCTGCGCGCCCTGGAAAACCGCCTGCAACGGCAGCTGTACCAGCAACGCCAGCAGCAGTTCCGCCAGGAGGAAAGGCTGTACGTTCCCTCGCAGCGGCAGCCTCCCCCCGTCCCCGTAATGCGGCCCGGCTGCCAGGGACAGATATACGGCAATATCCGCACCTGCCGCTGAAATTCCGGCACCCCCGACCGCTTGACAAAGCGGGCGACCGGCCCTTTGCAATGGTTAGCCGACTACCAGCTGGCGATTCGGACGGTGCAGCGCGAACAATCCATTCGGACGAGACAATGGCGGCCAAGAAGAACGCGTTGCGCAAGGCGCTGAAGGGTGAGCCAGTTCGGCAGGTGGCGGCCATCCCCTTCCGGATACTCCAGGACGGTAGCATGGAGGTCATGCTCGTCACCTCCCGCGAAACCCAGCGCTTCGTCGTACCGAAGGGCTGGCCGATGAAGGGCAAAAGCAGCCGCAAGACGGCCGCAATCGAAGCGGAGCAGGAAGCGGGCGTCGTCGGCAAAGTCCTGAACGAGCCGGTGGGCGTCTACCCTTACTGGAAACGGCTCGAAACCAGCTTCGTGCGCGTGGATGTCACCGTTTATCTGCTTGCAGTAACCGAGGAGCGCGAGGACTGGCGCGAGCGCAACGCGCGACAGCGTGCCTGGCTATCGCCGGCAGACGCGGCTCTGCTGATCGACGAGCCGGAACTTGCGACGCTGGTGGCAGCCCTGCAGCCGCCGGGGGAAATATGACTGGTTCGTCTCGGGCTGTTAGCGAGCCCTGACGTCGTCCGCACCATGAAGGAAGCCCAGCCCGGGTTCAGGCGGCGAATCGCCGCGCATCCGCTCCGTAATAGTTTATGTAGCGGTCGGCGATCTGATGCACCGGCAGCACTACGAAAACGTCCACCGTGCAAAAATCGTGATCGATGACGCACCCGTCACCAATGCGGGCACCGAGTCGCAAATAGCCCTTCACCAGCGGAGGCATGGACGCAAGCGCCGACCTCGCATTCACCGCCTCGATCGGCATGAGTTCCATCGAGCAGTACCGGTCCGGAACGGCCCTGATGTCCCACTCTGGGCCGGTGCGGCAATGATGCGCCAAATAGGTCAGCGCCTCTGCATGCGCGGCGGGGTCGGTTCCGGGAAAGGACGCGCAACCCGTCATCACGCCTATCCGGTGATGATTGCAATAGGCCCATATGCCCTGCCACAGCACTTCGATGGTGCGTTTCGAGCGATAGTCGGGCAGCACGCAGGAACGGCCGAGTTCGAGGAACCTCTGATCGGGGTGGCGTGCCACCAGTCCAGGAAGATCGAATTCATCCTGCGAATAGAAGCCGCCGGCAGCGGCAGCCATCTCCTGCCTCAGAAGCCGATAGGTGCCCACGATCCGCCGGTGATCGGGACCGGGGAGCCGGTCATCCAGCACCAGCAGATGATCGCAGACGGGGTCGAACCGATCGGCATCGCGCCGGTCAAGCGCCAACCGTCCCTTGCCGGCTCCGAGTTCGTCGTAGAAAACGCGGTAGCGCACTTCCTGCGCCGCAGCGACCTCAGCCTCGTTCCGGGCAAGCCGGACCGCGAGGCTGCCGATGCGCCCGAGAGGCGCTCCATCCTTCATCTCGCGCAGGCTGTCATGCATCACAGGCGTGTCGCCATTCATCCTGTCGCGGGCTGGTGGCGGTGCTGCATGCACGGGCACGGATCTCCTTCGGCCATCCCTCTTGGCACGGGGATATGAGTTCGATGCAACAGGACCATGACAGTAACCTGTTAAGCTGTGGGGAGCAATGGCGGGGCCGTGCAACCGCCGTGCAAACCCTGACTGCTGGGCATTTTCAGGCTGCGATGGCCTGCTCATGGATGGCATGGACCAGCGCAGCAGGATCGAGCGGCTTGGTGACGAAGCCATTTGCCCCATGCGCCAGAACGGCGTGCCGCGTTCCCTCCTGGCTGTCGGCGGAAAGCACCATGATGGGCAGCGGAGCCAGGCCGGTTTCCTCTTCATGGCGCCTGATGGCGGCGATCGCATCCATACCGTCCATCACCGGCATGTGCAGGTCCATCAGGACCACGTCATAGCGCCTGCTGTGCCCGGCATCGATCACTGCCTCGACTGCGGCCTTACCGTTGCCGACCACTTCAACGCGGTGGCCAGCCTTCTGGAGGGTCGCGCGAGCCAGCATGGCATTGATTTCATTGTCCTCTGCAATCAGGATCGACAAGCTTGGCCACTGCCTCTCCCGCGGCTCGCTTCCTGCATGCTCCGACTCTGCCCCGGCCGGTGCGGCGCCGGCGGCATGGCTTGCAAGAAGCACTCGCAACAACGTTTCGTCGCGCACCGGTCTTGCAAGGAATGTCGCATAGCCACCAGTGCGCAGTTCGCCGAGACGGCCGCGATCCGAAGGCGCGATCAACGTCACTGCTTCACAGGTTGCGAAACCCTCCTGTCGCAATTGCCGAAGCGTGCGGCAGTCCGCATGCTCCAAGGTCGCATCGACCAGTACCACTTGGCAACCATCGGCCAGGCTCGCAGCCTGTGCGGAAACGATGACTGCTCGGTAGCCGGCCAGTACAGTCTCGCGGCCGATCGCCGGTTCGGACGCATCCGTCGCCGGGATTTCGAAGGTGAACTTCGATCCCTCGCCAAGCTGGCTTGAAGCGGTGATGTCGCCGCCCATCGCTTTCACCAGCCGCCGCGAAATGGCAAGGCCCAGTCCCGCGCCGCTGTGGCGCCGCGTCGAGGTTCCGTCGGCCTGCTCGAATTCCTCGAATATGCGTTCCAGGTCCGACGCCGCCAGACCCGGCCCCGTGTCGCTGACGGTAAAGCGAACCCGATCCACGCTCTGTGTCCGGACCCGTTCGATTTCCAGCACCACACCGCCCATATCGGTGAACTTGATCGCGTTGCCGATCAGGTTGAGCAGCACCTGGCGCACCCGTCCGGGATCAGCGGAAATCAGTTGCGGCACTGCAGGGTCTACGGTGCACCCGAGGCCGATGCCCTTCGCGAAGGCCCGCGCCGCCAGGAGTTCCACGACATTGTTGGCGATCTCCCGCGGCGACATGGGCTGCGGTTCCGGCTCGAAACGACCCGCTTCGATTTTCGAATAGTCCAGCAGATCCTCGATCAGCGCCAGCAAGGCCGTGGCGGAAGTCGAAATGGCGCCCACATAGGTGCGCTGCTCGGGCGAGAGCTTCGTGTCGGCGAGCAGCTTCGCCATCCCCATGATTCCATTCATCGGGGTTCTGATCTCGTGGCTGACCGTCGCCAGGAAACGTGATTTTGCCCGGCTGGCGTGCTCCGCTCGTTCGCGTGCGGCCACCAGCGAAGATTCCGCTCGTTTCCTGGCGGTGATGTCGCGGGCGATCGCCCTGTGCGAGACTTCGCCGGTATCCTTGTCCCGCATCGAAAGCTCGAACCAGGAGAACCAGCGCTGGTTGCCTTCCTTGCGGATTACCACATCGGTGGAGGACAGGCAGTCGTGATCGAAAAAGGCGGCATCCGGCACGATGCCGATCTCGATGCCGAATTCTGCCAGCGTCCTGCCAACCAGGTCGCGGGGATCGTGGCCGACCAGGTCGGCAAAAACCTTGTTTGCGTAGACTATCCGTCCGTTGCGGTCGCGGTGCACCACGAGGTCGCCGAGCGCATCTATCAGACCCCGGAACCGCTCCTCGCCTTCCTGCATCTCCCAAACGCGGTCGGCAAGGGATTCGATTTGCGCATGGCTGCGTGCGTCCATGTCGTCCAGCGCAAGCGCCGCGCGCCGCTCCACTCTGCGTGCCCTGAGATGGGACCACAGGCTCGCCGCGCCGATTGCCAGGAGACTGACAGGGATGAAATGCGGCGTCTGGGCAAGATACGAGAGGAATGCCACCACCAGCACTGCCACGCCCACAAGAAGCGGCATGCCGTTCCGTTGCCGCAGCGGCATTTCCGGTACGAGCGGCGGTGGCGTGATGTAGGCACGCCTTGCCGGCGTGGGTGGTGTGGAAAAACCGGCTTCCGTCTCGTTGGCTGTCTTGGCTTCCGCACGCATACGGCTTCCATGACAGGCAGAGATTAGGGAAAATTTGGCCGAACCGTTCGAATTTTACCGTTCGGCCGATTTCCTTCCATTTCGCAGCAAGGCGGACGAAGCCGCAGCTACATGTCAACGACGACCCGGCCGCGGATTTTTCCTTCCACGATGTCTCGCGCCGCATCAATGATGCCGTCGAAGCCTATGGCACGCGACAGTTTGCGCAACTTCTCGATGTCGAGATCTTCCCCGAGGCGGCGCCAGGCTTCAAGCCGCAATTCCTTCGGCGCCATCACCGAGTCTATGCCGAGCAGCGACACGCCGCGCAGGATGAAGGGAGCAACCGTCGCCGGCAGGTCCATCCCGCCGGCCAGGCCGCAAGCAGCCACGGCGCCGCCATAGGCGGTCATGGACAGCACATTGGCAAGCGTGACCGACCCGACGACGTCGATCCCTCCTGCCCAGCGCTCCTTGGCCAACGGCTTCACCGGTCCGAGAAGTTCATCTCGCGAGATCACCTCCGCCGCGCCAAGATCGAAAAGATAGGAGCTTTCGGTGCTGCGTCCTGTCGAAGCGACGACATGATAGCCTAGCTTGGACAGGATCGAGACCGCCACCGAGCCAACCCCGCCGGCTGCGCCAGTCACCACTACCGGCCCCCTGGCAGGCTCTATGCCATGTCTTTCAAGGGCCATGACGGCAAGCATGGCGGTGTATCCTGCAGTTCCGACCGCCATTGCATCATGGGCGCTCATGCCTTCGGGCAGCGGCACCAGCCAGTCGCCCTTTACGCGCGCACGCTCCGCAAAGGCGCCATGATGGGTCTCCCCGACGCCCCAGCCGTTCAGTACGACCTTGTCTCCCTTGCGCCAGTCAGGATGGTCCGACGACAGGACCGTGCCCGCAAAGTCGATGCCGGGAACCAGTGGCCAGCGGCGCACAACCGGCGCCTTTCCGGTGACGGCAAGCCCGTCCTTGTAATTCACCGTTGTCGCCTCGACGGCCACGGTGACATCGCCTTCCATCAGATCGGCTTCGGTCAGATCGACCATTTCGACCGACTGTTTCTTGTTCTCGTCGCGCGATATGAGAATGGCTTTGAAACTATCCGGCATCTTTACCCTTGCCTCCTGCTGGTCGGCTGTCCGGTCCGTTGCGGGAAGACCCGGCCCTCTGGCCGACACCGACGAATTCATCCAGAATGACGAGGCCTGCACCCAGCGTGATGAAGGTGTCGGCCAGGTTGAAGACGGCGAAGGACCAGACGGGCGTGTGGAAAAGGATATAATCTATCACATGCCCGTAAACGGCCCGGTCGATCAGGTTTCCTACTGCGCCGCCAAAGATGAGCGCGAAGCCGGTGCGCGCCACCACCTGCTCCGTTCTGGTGCGCGCGGCGAGATAGAGCATGAAGGCGGCCACCACCAGCGAAACCAGGATCAGGCCGTTCGCGCCCAGAAAGGCCAACATCGAAAACGCGATGCCGGTGTTGTAGGTCCGGTAAAGCGCCAGGAACGGCAGGATCTCCACCATCCGTTGCCATGGCAAGCCGGTTTCGACCAGATGCTTCACCCACTGGTCGACGAGTATGGCGACGAAAGCGAGCAGGCCATAGGGCATGAGCGATCGGAATTTCACGTCCGGTCTTCCAGTTTCAGCGCCTTACGCCGGATCTCGTAGAGCATGACCCCGGTGGCCACTGCCAGGTTGAGAGAATCCGCCCGTCCTGCCTGGGGGATTCGTAGCAGGCGATCGCAGCTCGCAGCCAGTTCGTCGGGCAAACCTTGTTGCTCGTTGCCCATCAGGAGCAGCACTGGCCGGCCTGCAAAATCCACCGTGCGATAGTCCACGGCGCCTTTCAGATGCGTACCGACCACGAGGCCGGGGAAATTCCTGCGCCAGACGAGAAACGCCTCGGCGCTTGCCTTTGCCACCGGCACGGCAAAGATAGATCCCATTGTGGCACGCACCGTCTCGACCGAAAACGGATCGGTCGTGTCGCCGACGAGAATGACCCCCCTGGCGCCGACCGCATCCACGGTGCGGATCACCGTGCCCAGATTGCCGGGATCGCGCACGCGGTCGAGCGCCACCCATACATCTCCCTCCCCGGGCCTGACATCCTTCAACGGCAGATATTGCTGCGAAAAGACGCCCACCACCATTTGCGGGTTGTCGCGCCGGGTAATCGCGCAAAGCACCTTCTCGGACACTTCCAGCACCGTTCCGCCCGCCGCCACGGTGCGCGCTGCGACTTTCTCCACTGCCGTGTTGCCTCGGCCCGCCTTGGCGAAGACCAGGGTGCGGATCTGCCATCCGAGATCGAGGGCGTCGATGACCAGCTTCAGGCCCTCGGCCATGAAGGCGTTCTGCTGGTCCCGGAATTTCTTGAGAGCCAGCGCCTTGATCTCCTTCACCAGCGGATTGGAAAGGCTGGTGACTTCCTTCACCCGGCCAACGGCACGCTGATTCCCCGTCATTGGGCAACCCACCGCGAAAACAACGAGGTCGAAAGCACCCGTCCCGCCGATTTTTCGCGGATGACGAGTTCTCCGGATTCCACCGTGCCGCCCATGCCTGCAAAAACATCGCGCATCAGCGTGTGAATGGCGAAGAAGGAGGCGCGGATCGAATAGGCAGTCAGAACCACGGCCAGCGGCCGAGCCGTCAGAATGGACCGGCAGAGTTCCACCATGGCTGGCAAGTTCTCGAACAATTGCCAGACCTCGCCCTTTGGCCCTCGCCCATAGGCTGGCGGATCAAGCAGGATGATGTCGTAGCGGTTGTCGCGACGAGCTTCCCGCTCCGCGAACTTCTGAGCATCTTCGACGATCCAGCGGATGGGCTTGTCCGTCAGCCGGGCCGCTTCCTGGTTCTCACGCGCCCACTGAACCGCCTTCTTTGAGGCATCGACATGCGTGACCTCGGCCCCCGCGGCTGACGCGACAAGGGAGGCGAGCCCGGTGTAGCCAAAGAGATTGAGCACCCTGACCGGCCGTCCAGCCGCCGCGATGAGGCCCTTCATATGATCCCAATGGGACGCCTGCTCCGGAAAGACGCCGACATGGCGAAAGGAAGTAAAGCGGCCGAGATAGTCGATGCCGTCATGCTTCATTGGCCAGGTTTCGCCGAGCGGCGTTCCGGGAAAGCGCCAGCGACCGATGCCCTCCTCGTCAGTATCGCCCGTGAAAATGGCGTCGGCACGCTGCCATTCCTTTTCCGGCCAGGCGGGACGCCAGATCGCCTGCCCTTCCGGCCGCACGATCCTGTAGGGACCATATTGCTCGAGCTTGCGACCGTCGCCGCTGTCAAGCAGCGCATAATCGTCGTTCGGGGCGACTTCCAGGATCAGCGGCAGTCTTTCACCAGGCAACGGCCCCCCGCGGCGCACCACCTCCTGCACCACCCTGTTCCGCCCGGCAGAGGGCCGGGCCTGTTCTCGGCGTGCCTCCTGCTCGCTTGCGCGGCTACCAGCCACCCGTGGTGTATCGAGACGGGGGGAACGATGGTCGCGGCGCTTGTCGCGGGAGGGCTTCAACGGACCTGGACTCCGGAAAGGAATGCGCCGCTTCTGCCACAGTGAGCCCGTGTGCGCAACAAAAGCGGCCAGGATCAAGGTTCCCAGGCATCGCCGTCAAATGTGAAGCCGAAGACAGAAATCCTGCGAATTGGAACGGTCCCGCAACCTGGCTTCATTTCGCACTGAATGGCGAGAGGCACGCCGGGACACGCCGTAACCTTCGTCATTGCCGTTCACGGCTGAATCAGCGAGCAAAGAAGCCGTTCGATTGTCTGGAAAACGGTCCTATTCGACCAAGACACGCGCCTCCCGGGCGGCTTCGATGAAGCAGCCTCGCGCGTGTTCCGCATTATCGTCGCCATTGAGCGCGCGCAGGCAAAAATGCCGCGCCTCGCGAAACTTTGGTGCACCGGGGTCGGGCCAGAGACTGTCAAGCGCGTGAAGCGCCTGCCTTGCGCTGGAGACGTTGCGCTCGTCTCCGAACACGCCGATGGCTATCCTGACGGGTTTTGAGAACCAACCTTCGGTCATGGGCGATGCCTGGCGACAGTCCACGCCTGATCCTGTGGGCAGGACGAAACCCTGTCAAAACAACTTGGTTCACATCACCGTTACGGCCGGCGCGAACGGTACACTGCGATTCCAGCCGCCAGATCTTCCAGCGCAGCGCCCACGGACTTGAACAGCGTGATCTCCGCTTCGCTTTCCCGGCCCTTCTTCTCTCCGCGTGCAAGCTCGGCGAGTTCGGCAATGATCGCCTCCGGCTTGAGCACCCCGGAGGCAAGTGGCTGGACGATGTCGCCACCCTCCTTCATGGCGCCGGCACGCGTATCCACGAAGACCCGCGCGCGGCGCACGGCATCGTCATCGGCCTCGCGCATGTCCGGCGTGAAACCGCCCACCAGGTCGACATGGGCCCCTGCTTTCAGCAGCGCACCCTTGACCAGCGGTGTCGTGGATATGGTTGCCGAGGACACGATGTCGGCCTCGGCAAGCTCGGCATCGAGGTCGCTCGCCACTTCGGCCGCAAGGCCCATGGCAGCGAGACCTGCAGCAACTTTTTCGGCATTCGCCGGCGTCCGGTTCCATATGCGGATCTTCGTCACAGGACGGACGGCCGCATGTGCCTGGGCCAGGAAGGGCGCCAGGGCGCCGGCGCCGATCACCAGCAACCGTGATGCATCCTGCCGCGCCAGGTAGGAAGCGGCCAGGGCGGACGCACAGGCCGTGCGCCATTGCGTAAGCCGCTGGCCGTCAATCAGCGCCTGGGGCTCGCCAGTCTGGCCGTCAAGCAGCAGATAAAGCCCCATCACCGCCGGCTTGCCGATGGCGTTGTTGTCAGGCGAGACGGTCACGATCTTGACGCCGATATGGCCGTCTTTCGACATTCCTGCCGCGTTGAAATCGGTCCATGCCGGCATCAGGAGCAGTGTCGAGGCCGCGCCGTCCGGCTTCTCCACCGTATGGTGATGCCTCACCGGCTGCACCGCACCGTCGCGGAAAGCGCCGCGCAACGTTTCGACCAGGCCAGGAAAAGTCAGCGCACGGTCGACGTCGTCAGCCGAAAAGGTCAACATAAAACGACACCCCTTGTTTGGTGGATTGTGCCAGCGGCAGTCGCGCCTCGCAGCGACCGGTCGCTCAGGCCGACGGTTTCGGAAGCGCAGGCCCCTGCTGCGGCGGGACGCGGGTCGTGGCCGCCAGTCTCAAGCCTTCAGCCTCGATGCGGCGCTGGCGCGCCAGCTTGCGGTATCGGCCCTGCCGCACCCAGGTCACGGCCGATCCGACAATCATGCCAAGAGCCAGTGCTGCAAACAGGAAGATGAAGAAGGGCAAGGTTATGGTGAGCGCCGGATTGCCCGGATTGAACGGATCGAGGGTGAAAGCAACCATTTCGCGGTTCGCGACTGCCAGCGCAATCAGTACAATCGCCAGCGGCACGAAGATCACGATAAGCATGAACCGGTTGAACATGATTTTATCCGTCGCGACTCCGGGCGGGGTCCCTGTCAGGGTGCCTTGCCGTTCAGCCTTTCCCGCAGTTCCTTCCCGGTCTTGAAGAACGGAACCCATTTCTCCTCAACCTCGACCGATTCACCGGTGCGCGGATTGCGCCCAATGCGGGCGGGACGGTTCTTGACCGAAAACGCGCCAAAGCCACGCAGCTCCACGCGATTGCCTTCTGCGAGGGCTTCTGTGATCTCGTCGAAAATCGCGCCGACGATGTTTTCGACGTCGCGAAGGAACAGATGCGGATTGCGCGCAGCGATGATTTGCACAAGTTCAGACTTGATCATGCGGAGTGTCCCCGAAAACTCTGTGACGAATTACAAGAATGATTTTATTTGCTTTTTCATATGTTCCATAGATGGTTCAAGGGTGCCAGACAGAGACGAGACCGTCAAGAAACAAGCGGTCGACTCCTAGCCGGTCGAGCACGGGGCCGCTGTTTTCAGGCAGCCCGATCAGTTGGCCGATCGTCCGCGCAAGGGAGGTGGGAAGCAGCCAGCCGCCACCCTTCTGATTCTTCCATTCCACCACCTTGAGCTGGTCATCCACGCCTTTCGTGGCCAGCCAGGCGACGGCCTGGTCCTCGCCGCCCACCGCATCGATCAGCCTGTTTCCCAGTGCCTGCCGTCCGGTGAAGATCGACCCGTCGGCGAGCGCCAAAGCCTCCGCCCTCGTCATTCCCCGGCGCTCGGCCACGATGCCGACGAACCAGTCGTAGCTATCCATTATCAGCTTGCGCACCATGGCGCGCTCGTCCTCGGTGGTAGGATTGAAGGGTGACGGCTCCGCCTTCAGCTCGGTGGACTTCACCTCTTCCAGCTTGATTCCGAGCTTGTCCATCAGGCCGGTCACATCGGGAAACTGAACAAGGACCCCTATCGACCCTACGATGGAGGATTGGCGGGCGACAATGTGGTCCGCTGCGCTGGCAATCATGTAGCCGGCGGAAGCGGCCAGGGTGCCCACCTGCGCCACCACCGGCTTTTCGGCGGCGAGCTTGCGTATCTCTTCATAGATGGACTCGCCACCGGCCGTGGTGCCTCCAGGAGAATCGATGGCCAGGATGACTCCTTTCACCCGCGGCGACTTGCGAATCTTCTCCAACCGCTCGATGAGTTCGTCGTCCTCCGTGATAGTCCCCTCGATCTTTACCTTTGCCACATGATCGACGGCAGACCCGCCAAGATTATCGCCATAAAACCACGCAAACAGCGCCAGCAGTCCGCAGGCGACAATGGCGATCGTGGCAACCCGCCAGAAGGTCAGCTTGCGCCGCAGGCGACGTCTATCGATCAGATCGTCAGCTCTCAATGTCATGGCTCCAGCCTCCTCAATCGCATTGTTTCTAGTGCAAGCTTCGGGGCGCGGCTACCTTTTTGCAGGAGTGCCGAAAGCTTCTCTTTTCCGGCGAGGTCTTCGCGACCAACGAAATTTCACCAGCGCCATGTCACAATTTTTGCGGTTTTCGCAGGTTTGTGCTTGCTTGAGCACATGATCGTTACGACGTATAGGCCACAAACAGGGTAGAGGGCCGGGTCGGCATGCTGGCGCAAGCGACGGAACTGACGGCAAAAGGCGGAATCGATACAGCGGCCGTGCAGTCTTCGCGCGCCGCCGCCTTCGATCGTGCCCAGCGCCATTCGCGCCGCGTGCGCCGGCTTAAATACGCGCTTCCCACAGCCGCGGCCTTCATTGCGCTGGCCTTTCCGATCTATTCCTATATGGCGGCGCCGCCCGCCGTTACCGTCAAGACCGACGACTCGGCTCTTACCGACGGCAAGCTGGTGATGGCCAATCCGAAGCTTGAAGGCGTCACAAAAGAGAATTTACCCTACTCCATGGTTGCGCGGCGCGCTATCCAGGACGTCGCGCAGCAAGGGCTGGTCGAACTGGAAGACATCGACGCCAGGCTCCCGATGAGCGTTGACGCCACGGCGGAGGTCAAGGCTGGAGGCGGCTCTTACGACCAGGAAAACAACACGCTCGAACTTTCCGACGACATCATTGTAACGACGACCGACGGCATGGTGGCGAAGCTGAAATCGGCTTTTCTTGATCTGGGAAGAGGCAGTATGAAGACGGGTGATCCGGTCGACATCACTCGCACTGGCTCTCACATTGCCGCCGACAGCATGAGCGTCGAGAATAATGGCAATCTACTGGTGTTTGAGAAACGGGTGCGCGTAAACCTTGATCCCGCTGCCTTGAGAGCGGCCAACGGCACGAATGGAGCCCCAGATGCGTCCCGATAACCGGAACTGGCTTTCTGCAACGGTCTGCGGCCTTTTGTTGGCCGGCATGGGCACGTCCCTGGCCCAGACCAGCTCCACCGGCCTGAAGCTTTCTGGCGACAAGCCCATCCAGATCGAGAGCGACCGGCTCGAAGTGCATCAGGATGAGAATGTCGCCATCTTCACCGGCAATGTCAGCGTCGTTCAGGGGCCCACCTTGCTCAAGTCCGGGAGGATGAAGGTCTACTACGTCAAGGACGACAAGGCCGGCAGTGATAGCGGCGGATCTTCCGCCATGACGGGAGCGAGCGGCATCGACCACATCGAGGTGGACGAGAAGGTCTACATCAAGTCCGAAGATCAGGTTGCCACGGGCGACAAGGGGTCTTTCGACATGAAGACCGAGGTGCTCGTTCTCTCCGGCGACAAGGTGGTGCTGACACAGGGGCCGAATGTCCTGGTCGGATGCAAGCTGACGGTGCAGATGAAGACGGGGTTGGCTCAGGTCGAAGGCTGCGGCGGGCGAGTCCAGATGTCGCTTACCCCCGATTCACAGAACCCGTGACCGTATGCTGCAATTTTTGAAACGGAAGTCGGATGCGCCAGCCGAACCGCTGACGGCAGACCGCAGGGCAAGCCTCAAGGGAACGCTGATCGCACGTGGCCTGACCAAGAGCTACAAGGGGCGCACCGTGGTCAACGGCGTGTCGCTCGGCGTGCGCGCCGGCGAAGCGGTAGGCCTGCTCGGCCCCAACGGCGCGGGCAAGACGACGTGCTTCTATATGGTGACCGGCCTGGTACCCGTGGACAAGGGCACCATAGAAATCGACGGCTTCGATGTCACGTCCATGCCGATGTACCGGCGCGCGCGCCTGGGCATCGGCTATCTTCCGCAGGAAGCATCCATCTTTCGCGGCCTGACCGTCGAACAGAACATCCTCGCCGTTCTCGAGGTGGTCGAGAAGAGCCGCAAGGAGCGCGAGAAGAGCCTCGATTCACTGCTGGAAGAGTTCCACATCAGTCACCTGCGCAAGGCGCCGTCCATGTCGCTTTCGGGTGGCGAGCGGCGGCGGCTGGAGATCGCTCGCGCCCTGGCAAGCAAGCCCGCCTATATGCTGCTGGACGAACCCTTTGCCGGGATCGACCCGATTGCTGTGGCCGACATCCAGCAACTTGTGCGCCACCTGACCGCGCGCGGCATCGGCGTACTTATCACCGACCACAATGTTCGTGAAACCTTGGGGCTCATCGACCGGGCCTACATAATACATGCCGGCGAGGTGCTGACGCATGGCCGCGCCCAGGACATAGTGGCGAATGCGGACGTCCGGCGGCTTTATCTTGGCGAGGGCTTTACGCTCTAGACGGGTGCGGGCGAACATCCAGCAGTTGCAGATTGGGTGCATGATAACCCGGCGCTAACGTCGCAGCGCTATGGCTCTGCTTGACAAGCAAAAGACGGGCCAGCTTCATGGCTGCCCTCGCAAATGGCATCGGACCCAAATGGCGCTGACCGCCAAACTGCAGCTTAGACAATCCCAGTCGCTGGTGATGACGCCGCAGCTCATGCAGTCTATCCGGCTGCTGCAGCTTACACATGCCGAACTCGAGCAGTTCATAGATCAGGAAATCGAACGCAACCCCCTTCTGGAGCGCGCAGAACCCCAGGACGGCGCTGTGGGCGCCGGCGACACCGGTTTGGAGGCCGACACCGACTGGCCGGCAGAGACGCCGGACTGGAGCGCGGAAGCGATCGCGGAAAAGCTTGATTCCTCGCTGGAAAACCTCTTTCCGGACGATCCGGGCCGATCCGAAAGACTGAGCCCGAATCTGTCGGCGCAATGGAAGTCGGCGGCGGGGAATTCCACTGCTGGCCTCGAAGGTTTCGATATGGAAGACATGGCGGCGGCTCCGGTCACGCTGCGCGACCATGTCGGCCAGCAGATCGCCCTGACCTTTACGGATCACGCGGCGCGTCTCATCGCTGCCGAACTGGCCGACGGGCTGGACGATGCCGGCTACCTGCGCGTGGAACCAGAGGAGGTAGGAGCAAGGCTTGGCGCGGACCCGACCGAGGTGGAAGCCGTCCTGGCAACGTGCCGGACGTTCGATCCGGTGGGCATCTTCGCCCGCGACCTTGCCGATTGCCTCTCGCTGCAACTGGCCGCCCGTGACCGGTTGGACCCTGCCATGCGCACCCTGGTCTCCAACCTGGATCTGCTGGCCCGGCGGGACTTCCAGAGCCTGAAACGGCTATGCGGCGTGGATGAGGACGACCTGCTCGACATGATGGAGGAGATCCGGGCGCTCGATCCGCGCCCGGGAGCTGCCTTTTCCACGGATGTCAGCGATGCGATCGTGCCGGATGTCGAAGTTCGCCCCGCCAGCGACGGCACCTGGGATGTGGAACTGAACCCGGCAACATTGCCGCGCGTGCTGGTCGATCACGCCTACTATCTCAGGGTTTCGAACCATGCCCGGGACCAGGCCGAGAAAAACTTCCTCTCCGAATGCCTGCAAAACGCGAACTGGCTGACCCGCAGCCTCGACCAGCGGGCACGAACCATTCTGAAGGTGGCGTCCGAGATCGTCCGCCAGCAGGACGCTTTTTTCGTCCACGGCGTGCGTCACCTCAAGCCGCTCAACCTGAAGACGGTGGCCGATGCCATTGGCATGCACGAATCCACCGTCAGCCGCGTCACCGCCAATAAATACATGCTCACTCCGCGGGGCGTTTTTGAACTGCGTTATTTCTTTACCGCCGCCATAGGCTCGGCTGAAGGCGGGGAAGCGCATTCCTCCGAGGCCGTGCGCGACCGCATCCGCCAGCTCATTGACGAGGAGCAGCCGCAGAACGTGCTCTCGGACGACGCGATCGTCGACCATCTGAGGGCGAGCGGCGTAGACATAGCCCGGCGCACCGTGGCCAAGTACCGTGAAGCCATGAACATTCCGTCCTCCGTCCAGCGGCGGCGGGAAAAGCGCGCACGAGCCAGCCTCGCTTCCTGAGATTTGTTCGTTCCGCAGCTTTCACGTTTCGTTGACAAGCGGTGGTGAAGTGGCTAGAAGGCCGCCCCCATAGGCGGGCGGCGGTCCCGCGAAGCATGAACCGTCCACGGGCCGGCCAGAGCGGAAGACGGACGGGCTTGGCAGAGAGCGATCACCGGGAACTTGGGTAAATTCAGCGAGAAGGCTGTCCCACAGCTTGTGTGGGCGGACCACCAGTATAAACTCCCGGCAGTGTAGGCCTGGATAGAAAGGGCAGTTTCGAATGACGCTGCGCATATCGGGAAAGCACATGGATGTGGGCGATGCCTTCCGTGCCCGCATTAACGATCGAATCGGCGAAGCTGTTGGAAAATACTTCGATCGCGGCTTTTCAGGGCATGTCACCATCATCAAGTCCAACTCGCGCTTCACGGCCGATTGCATGATCCGCCTTGATTCCGGCGTCTCGTTGCAGACGACCGGCGAAGCGCTAGAACCCACCCTCGCCTTTGATGCCGCGGCAGAGCGCCTTGAGAAGCGGCTTAGGCGCTACAATCGCCGGGCAAAATCGCGCAGCTACGGCACGATCAATGGTGAAATCCTGGACGTGCCCTATGCCGTAATGGAACCGCTTGGCGATGACGACGAGGAAATCCCGGAGGACTACGCTCCGGCCGTCGTCGCAGAATCGACCATGGAATTGAAGACGATGTCGGTCGCTTCTGCCGTCATCGAACTCGACAGTGCCGACAGGCCTGTTCTTGTATTCCGAAACGCAGGCAACGACCACCTGAACATCGTTTATCGAAGGCCGGATGGACACATCGGCTGGATCGACCCCTCGACCGTGAAGGTCGCCCGGGGATAAGAGCCAGCCGTCGCCAAACATGGGGTTGGCGCCGACGGGCGGAGCAAGGGATATTTCATCATGGATGTGAGCGATCTGATCGACGTCGCGGCGATCATGCCGGCGTTGAAGGCGAACTCCAAGAAACAGCTTCTCCAATTGTTGTCAGAGCGGGCGGCGGCGCTGTCCGGCATTCCGGAACGGGAAGTATTCGACACCATCCTGCAGCGCGAGCGTCTGGGTTCCACAGGCGTGGGCAACGGCATTGCAATTCCGCATGGCAAGCTGGCGGGCGTGAAGCGTATCACCGGCGTATTTGCCCGACTGGAATCACCTGTGGATTTCGAGGCGCTGGACGACCAGCCGGTAGACCTGGTGTTCCTGCTGCTGGCGCCCGAAGGGGCGGGAGCCGATCACCTCAAGGCGCTCTCGCGCATAGCCCGCGTGCTGCGCGACGCCGACACGGTCGCAAAGATTCGCGGCACCCGCGACGCTGCGGCGATCCATACTCTCCTGTCACAGACGCCCGCCTCACACGCGGCCTGAACTGATAGCCCCGCCTTCTGGCGGGATTCAGCCCGGCCCTGAACATCACCGACCAGGTGACAAGCGGGGCGCGGCGTTAACCGCCAAGTCAGGCGGCGGGCTCGACGGGCCCGAAGGATGCAATTTCCACCAGCGGAGCCGGAGTGGCAGTGGTCTTTTCGCGAGACTTGCACAGGTCGGCGATGACACAAAGCGCGCATTCGGGCTTGCGGGCCTTGCAGACGTAGCGCCCGTGCAGAATCAACCAGTGATGGGCATGGCGCATATATTCGCTGGGAATCACTTCAACCAGCCGCCGTTCGACTTCCTCCGGCGTCTTGCCCTGTGCCAGCCCGATGCGGTTGCCGATTCGGAAAATGTGGGTATCGACCGCCATCGTGGGCTGGCCGAAGGCGATGTTCAGAACGACATTGGCGGTCTTGCGCCCGACACCGGGGAGCTTGATCAGCTCCTCGCGCGTTTCCGGCACATTGCCGCCATGCTCGCGCACCAGCATCTCGGATAGCGCGATCACGTTTTTTGCCTTGGCGCGCCACAGACCGATGGTGCGGATATATTCGCCAACTCGCTCCTCGCCGAGTGCCGCCATCTTTTGCGGCGTGTCCGCGACCTTGAAAAGCGCCCGCGTCGCCTTGTTGACACCGGCATCCGTGGCCTGCGCAGACAGAACAACGGCGACCAGCAGGGTAAAGGGATTGACATATTCCAGTTCCCCCTTCGGCTCGGGGCGCTGGACCGCGAAGCGGCGGAAGATTTCATGCACTTCAGCCGGACTGTAAATGCAATAGGGTCGCCCCTTCTGCGGCTTTGCCCTCGGGGAAACGGCGCCGCGGGCTGGCGCGGGACGGGATTCGGGCGTGCGGCGATCTTTCGACTTGGGATTGGTCATGGGCGTCCTATAATATGGCCACATGAGCGACACAAACGTTCCCCCGGGCAGAAGCGCCGCTGCCGAGGAACCATTCTTTCAGGCGTTGCTTACTCCGCACCGTTCGTTGGGTCGTACGGGCTTCATGATCCTCATGGGGGCGCTGCTATTCGGCTGGACGGTCACCGGTATATTCATGATTTCACGCGGCGCATGGCCGGTGTTCGGCTTTTTCGGACTGGACGTGCTTGCACTCTACATTGCCTTCCGGCTCAACTACCGGGCCGCAAGGGCACGTGAAGAAGTGTCGGTATCGCGCACTGCCCTTGATATCCTGAAGGTCGCACCGTCAGGCAAATCGGTCTTCCACCGCTTCAATCCCTTCTGGACGCAGTTCTCGGTATCCCGCCATGACGAGATCGGCATCACCCGCATGGCGGTCCAAGCGCAAGGGCGCAATGTGACGATCGGCTCCTTCCTCAACCCGGACGATCGGGAAAGTTTCGCAGTTGCCTTCGCCCGCGCTCTGGCGCGGGCGAAAGCGCGCTAAACCTGCCTGGCGTCCGTTTTCGGGTGGATTGCTGCTCGACCCGCAACGATATTGCGGGCCAAGGAGTCATTTGCCATGTACGCCAACACGCCTATGAACCATCGCATGTCGACGTTGCCGCAGCCTGTCCTCGAAAAGGATATTACGCCCCGGGGCGACGACTACACAGTGGTGCGCCGCGTCATCGAGAAAATCAGCCTCGACTATCGCGAACAGCCCTCCCTGGAGGATCTCGCAGAGGCTGTGGGCGAAACGCCTACGGGCCTGCAGAAGCTGTTCACCCGCTGGGCGGGGCTGTCGCCAAAGGCGTTCCTTCAGGCTGTGACGCTCGACCATGCGCGCCGGCTGCTCGATTCCGGAATGCCGCTACTTGAGACCGCGTTTGAACTTGGCATGTCCGGCCCCGGCCGGCTGCACGACCTGTTTGTCACGCACGAAGCGATGTCGCCGGGAGATTACAAGAATCGCGGCGCAGGTCTGACCATCCGCTATGGCTACCACATTTCACCCTTCGGCATCGCGCTTGTCATGGTCACGGACCGGGGCCTGGCGGGTCTCGCATTTGCCGATCCCGGCGGAGAGGCAGCAGCTTTGGCCGACATGCGCAGCCGCTGGCGCAATGCGAGCTATGTCGAGGACATGGCAGCAACCGCACCTTATGCCGAGCGCATTTTCAATCCAGGCAAATGGCGCGCCGACCAGCCCCTCAGGGTGGTCATGATCGGCTCGGACTTCCAGCTGAGGGTCTGGGAAGCGCTGCTGCGCATTCCGATGGGGCAGGCTTGCACCTATTCCGACATTGCACGGCGCATCGGCCAACCCAGCGCGAGTCGGGCCGTCGGCGCGGCGGTCGGCGCAAATCCGCTCTCCTTCGTGGTGCCCTGCCACCGCGCGCTAGGAAAGACCGGCGCGCTGACCGGCTACCATTGGGGCCTCACCCGCAAGCGCGCCATCCTCGGTTGGGAAGCCGGCCAGCTGACGAGAGGCTGAACGAGCAGACTGCGGTTTCTGGCCGTATTCCCATAAGCCGCTGCAAAGGCTAGCCTCTCGAAACAATCCGGGAGGTTCTTCTGCATGATCATCGTCGTCGGCTCGATCAATCTCGACCTGATCGCCACGGTCGATCGCCTTCCAGGGCCCGGAGAAACCGTGCCGGGCAGCGGCTTTTCAACAGCTCCGGGAGGCAAGGGCGCCAACCAGGCCCTGGCCGCGGCACGTGCCGGGGCCCAGGTGCGGATGGTCGGCGCCGTCGGAAAGGATAATTTCGCCGCAGACGCGCTCGACTGCCTCAAGAATGCGATGATCGATCTGTCCGGCGTCGGCGAAACCCATGCCTCGACCGGCACGGCATTGATCCTGGTAGGAGCCGACGGCGAGAACATGATCGCGGTCGTTCCCGGCGCCAACGCTTCGGTCTTGCCCGGTGATCTCTCCAAGGCCTTCATGAAAAAAGGCGATGTCGTGCTTTTGCAGCACGAAATACCGCTGGCGACGGTCGCCGCGGCGCTGGATATGGCGCGCGAGGCCGGGGCGGTTTCCATTCTCAATACGGCCCCTTTCCAGGCAGAGGCCGCCGAGCTGTTGGCCAAGGCGGACGTCATCGTTGCCAACGAGACCGAATTCGACCTCTATGGCAAAGCCCTTTCGCTTGACGGAAGCGACCGGCCCGCCCGCATCGCAGCCTTTGCGAGACGCACCGGACGCACCATCATCGTCACGCTTGGCAGTGAAGGCGTGATGGCCGCAACAAGGGACGACTTCCTGCAGGTCCCCTCCCTGCCCATCACGCCGGTCGATACTGTCGGCGCCGGTGACACTTTCTGCGGTTATCTCGCGGCTTCGCTCGGCGCAGGCCTGGGACTGGAGGATGCTCTGCGGCGGGCAGCGGTTGCCGGCGCCCTGGCCTGCCTGAAACCCGGAGCGCAGCCGGCAATACCCCTGGCCAAGGAGGTCGAAGAAGCACTGGCGCAGGGGCGCTGACATGGCCACGCCGCGCCCGCAAACCCGGCACGCCATTCCGCCGGCGGACGACATCTGCCGGAAATCCGCCGTCGAACTGGCTACGAAGATCAGGTCGCGGGATCTGTCGGTGAGGGAGGTAGTCGGCGCCTTTCTCGACCGGATCGAGGCGGTCAACCCTCACGTAAACGCCATCGTCTCGCTGCGCGAGCGTGACGAGCTCCTGCGCGAGGCCGAGGCCGCTGATGATTTCCTCGCCCGCAACCAGGACGAGGCGGGTCCGTTGTTCGGCCTGCCTCTGGCGATCAAGGATCTGGCCCTGACCCAAGGGATCAGGACCACCTTTGGCTCACCCATCTTTGCCGATTTCGTGCCCGCCGAGGACGAGTTCTTCGTTGCGCGTATGCGAAGGGCCGGCGCCATCATCATCGGCAAGACCAATACCCCAGAATTCGGCCTCGGCTCCAACACCTACAATCCAGTATTCGGACCAACCCTCAATGCCTTCGATCCGCGCTGGACTGCAGGCGGATCGAGCGGCGGCGCGGCGGTTGCACTGGCCCTGGACATGGTTCCGGTGTCGGATGGCAGCGATTTCGGCGGCTCGCTACGCAATCCCGGCGCCTACAACAACGTCTTCGGCTTCCGGCCCTCGCAAGGCCTGGTTCCTGCGGGCCCCGCTCCCGAAGTGTTCCATGCCCAGATGGGCGTTGACGGCCCAATGGGTCGCAGCGTGCGAGACATGGCTCTGCTCCTCGACGTGCAGGCCGGTTATCACCCACATGCCCCCCTTTCCATGCAAGGGCACGGCAATTTCCTTGCAGGCCTCTCCGAGCCGACCTTAGGCGGGCGCATCGCCTGGCTCGGCGATCTTGGCGGCGCCCTTCCGCTGGAGGAGGGCATACTGAATCTTTGCGCGGAGGCGCTGAATCGCTTCAACGAGGCGGGCTTTACCTGGGAGCCAATTGTGCCTGATTTCGATATGGAGGCGCTCTGGCAGGCTTTCGTCACCCTCAGGCAGGCCACGAGCGGCTGCGCGTTGAAACTGCATGCCGACGTTCCCGGCCGGCGCGCTCTGCTGAAGCCCGAAGCGCTTTGGGAAGCCGAGGGCGCCGCAAGGCTCACTGCGCCGCAGATCCACGCGGCTTCGGTTCTCCGCACCAGCTGGCATCATACCCTGCTCGCGCTTTTTGACCGGTTCGATCTGCTCGCGCTGCCCAGCGCCCAGGTCTTTCCCTTCGATGTGAGGACACCGTGGCCGAAGGAAATCGCAGGCCACGCCATGGACAGTTATCACCGCTGGATGCAGGTTTCATCGCTCGCCACGATGGGCGGGTGCCCGGCCGTCAACGTGCCGGCCGGTTTCGACCCGGATGGACGCCCCATGGGAATGCAGCTCATCGGGCCGCCGCGCGGTGACTTGGCAGTGCTGCGGACAGCCGCTGCTTACGAGGCCGTGATGCCCTGGGCGACAGGTGCCGGCCCAGCCTGATCGGGGCCGATTCGGAATCCGACTTCTCGGCGCTCGACTACAGCCGTGCCAGCCTGTCTGTCAGCAGAGTGAAAAATCCATCGGCATCAATGTCGCGCATCACCATGGCGTTCTTCGGCCTGTCGGTTACTCCCCACCAGTCGACCACAGTCATGCCCATGGTGAGTTCGGAGGAAATCTCGACCTCGACATTGCAATGCCGGCCCGTGAAAAGCTCTGGCCGCAGCAAATAGGCGATGACGCAGGGGTCATGAAGCGGACCGCCATCAGTGCCGTATTTCTCCTCGTCGAACCGTTCGAAGAATTCAAGCAGCGCCGCGGCTGCATCACCGACCCGGGTGCCCAGGCTGCGAATGGCTTCTATGCGCGCGGCCGTCGTCAGTGCCTTGTGCGTGACGTCCAGCGGCATGACGACAATAGGTGCGCCCGAGCGGAATACAACGTCGGCCGCGTGCGGATCGACATAAATGTTGAACTCGGCGGCCGGCGTCATGTTGCCTCCCTCGAAAAAACCGCCGCCCATCAGAACGATCTCCTTGATGCGCGGGGCTATGCGGGGCTCCCGGATGAGTGCCAGGGCGATATTGGTGAGGGGTCCGAGCGGACAAAGCGTGATGGTGCCGCTTTCCTCCTTCATCAGCGTTTCGATGATGAAGTCGACCGCATGCTGTTCCTGCAGCGGCATGGTGGGCTCGGGAAGGACAGGACCGTCCAGCCCGGTCTTGCCATGAACGTGTTCCGCTGTCACCGAGCGGCGCAGCAGGGGGCGCTCGGCCCCGGCAAACACCCGCACGTCCGGCCGGCCCGCCAGCTCGCAGATCTTGCGAGCGTTCTTCTCGGTGAGTCTTAGCGGAACATTGCCGGCAACCGCTGTTATTCCTACCACTTCGAGCTCAGGGCTGGCGAGTGCGAGCAGTATGGCTATGGCATCATCCTGTCCAGGGTCAGTATCGATGATGATCTTGCGGTTGGTGGGCATCGCATGTCCTTGTTCTGAAGGTGCTTTTTGGCTGGAAACCGGATGTGGAGCAGGTGCGGTCAAGACTTGAACTTGATCGCCCGGTAGACCATATCAACAGCGACGGGAAGAATGCCAGCCGGGTTTTTCCCGTAAGAGTCGCTCTCAGGAGGACCGCATGTCTCGAATGACGCCGTTTTCCAGTCCCCTTCTGCTGGGCTTTGACGCCATGGAAAAAACCCTCGAGCGTCTGGCCAAGTCCGGGGACGGCTATCCGCCCTACAACATAGAACGACTGCCCGGGAACCAAGGCAGCGCGGAGCGGTTGAGGATAACGCTGGCCGTCGCAGGCTTTTCCGAATCCGACCTGGAGGTCACCACCGAGGAAAACCAATTGGTGGTTCGGGG
>SMEK01000426.1_pt1 | contig 25675 bp, 21 predicted proteins | sample 2456371 | NCBI WGS metagenome assembly SMEK01 (sample SAMN10132590, study PRJNA489261) | soil metagenome | isolation source: day1 antibiotic-loamy sand soil ammended with composted manure from dairy... | place: USA | collected 2015-04-01
CGCTCAAAGCGCGCTTCCAGACCGTTGCCCATCACACACCTCCTTGCACGTTGCTCGAAGATGTCGTGATCATGCCATGTTTTTAATAACACAGTAGAACTAAGTAGCTGGTGGCGCGTGACATTCTGCAGACCGAATCGGTGTGCGGCCTGACAGTGATCCGCAACTGCGTATTGCTCTTAAGAAGCGAAGGCGCTTTCAGTCATCTGGTGCCCGCCCGTCAGGGACGATTGCATCATCAAAATCCGATCCGAACGCCCCACTGAGCATCTGATGCATCATGTTTGCCTGAAGCCGCGCGCTCTCGTCGATGCTGAGCAGATCGATGCGTCCATTCGGAAGCTTGCGTACCTTCAATAGCGAGTCAGGGCCTCGAAGCCCTTGTGCAAAGTGCATTTTGCCCAGTCTCAATTGTTCACGAAGAACGTTCATCCGCTCCTCGAATTCCCCCCTTGTTGAAGGGGGTGACATGGATGAGATTTTTGGCAGCATGGATCTCAATACCTCTTCAATCTGGCTACATGCTCTCCATCAACGAGCAGACACCATTCCAATCGCCACTCGGGCGGAAGGCAGAGTGATGCCCGCTTCACAGCGAGCAACGAATGTTCATGGCCACGGCTCGGAGTGCTCAAACTGCTCCTTCCCCCGCCCCGCCAATGGTAGCGGAGGGTTGCGGTCGCGTCGGCACCGATTAACTTCAAGAATGCTGGGTTTGCGACCGCCGGTGTCAACGAGCCGAAGTAAGCCGGCACCGGATCGACGCGACTGCATACGCCGGAAACATCGTCCTCGTCAGGCTGCGGCCATTCGGTGGAACGGAACGTCGGCTCTGCCAGCGCGCGGGGGCCACGCCATCCAGAGTGCACCAGCTGGGATATGAGCTCGATATGTGCCTCGCTACCGTCAATGTCCGCGATGCATTGCATGTGCAGGTACACCAGATCGGGGGCCGATGGCGTGTAGCTGTCCACTGTTCCGGCGGCCAGCGCATCAAGCAAGCGGGAAATAATTTGCCGACCATCCGGTGGCTCGACTAGCGACTCCGGATTGTGGATTCGTAAGATGGCATCCGCTTCCCGCAAGGTCTCGAGAGACACGTTCGGAAAGATCGAAACGTGCAGCGCATGACGAACCCTCAACGCCCAACGGTCAAGTGACGTCGCGGACTCATTGGCCGACTTGGAAACACCTCGCTCGAGCATATAGCCATCTTCAATGCTCAGTGGCGCACAGGCCTCAGCGAGCTCAGTGTTAAAACGTTCGACGGCAGCAGCGTCGAGCAGCCCAAGCTCGCTCAAGTCGTACCATATGTTTTCCAAGTACGTGGGCACGCACGGAGGTGACTCTTCGGAAGCGTCAGTTCGGGCGGATGTAACCACCTGATCCAGTTTCGCCGTAAGCGCGCATGCCAGTGCATCCGCGCTTTCCTCCCCCTGCCCTCCCGCACGTTCTGCGATCCGGAGAAGAACCGAGAACCTGCCAACGTGGCGGACCTGATCAGGTAACGCGTCAATATTGAGGCAAGGAGCGACGCGCCGCCAAAGGCCGACGGGATCCTCCCTCGACAGGATATCTAGCGACGCCGCCACGACGTCGGCGCGGTGTCGACGGTCATTGGACACGATGAGATGCGTGAGCGGGGCTATCCATGCATCCTCGGTCCGAAGCAGCCAGAGCACCATCGCCGCAGCACTGTCGCGCCGCTCCCATGCCGGATGGTCCAGCGTCCACAGCAAAAGTTCCAACGCGGCGGGCGTGCCTTCCGCACACGCGCTATTCCCCATATAGGAAAACCGTTCAGCCGATGCGTGACCCATCATGTGAGCCACGTGTTCGATCGCTATGCGCAGTAGCTCCGTCTGGCTAGGCTCGCTGATACGCGCTGCGGACAGCTGAATAAGTCGGGCCGCGATCCGCCACCGCTCAACGTGACGCTCGTCAAGCGCCAAACATCCGTAAGTTCTAGCCAGTGCGTCGCCGTCGGGGACTAATTCCCTCAGCATCTGGTCCGCCCCTCCCGCGGCGTGCATATCGGTCCAGATAGACCATTCGCCTTGCTGAAGGGCCTTGAGTGCGGCCACGCTGTGCTCGATGGCAGCCGTCGCGTTCCGCCGTCTATTCGCCGCCAGTGCACGTTCCATGGCCTCCTCGGCCTCCCGCACAGCGGAACGTCGCCCAAACGTTCCCGGTAGCCGGATGCCATCGTCGTCGGGCTCAGCGACCTCGCCCACTTCTTTTGGTGTCGTTCCGGGAGGGGCAGTGCTGGCCTTATCAGTGAGCGCAGACGTGGCAGACCGCGGCGAAGAGACCCGTGGGCGGCGCTGCACTCCAAAGTTTGAGCCCCACCGGTCTAGTTGCTGATCCGAGAATGTCGACTCGAGCTCGTTCAATAGCGAAGCTAGTGGCTCTACCATGAGCGGCTTCAAGGCCGGCACCAGTGCCTGGAGCCATAGCCAAGCCTTTTCGCCATCCATTGAGCACGCGATCGTCCTAATCCGGGCGCAGGCCCACGCCAAGTCCGAGGGCCGCCCTGTCAGCCCTCGCATGATCTCGGCGTATTGCTGTCCCCAATCCATCAGATGGCGATCATCGCCATGCTGATAAGTCTCAAGCAGCGCCCAGCGAATCCGCCAGCCGTGGGTATCCTCCATGTTCGCGAGAATCTGGAGCAAGGCTGCCTGTTCCTCGAGCGAGCCACCCGGAAACCGCATGCCGATAAAAGGCGACACGCGATCCAGATTGCCGTCGGAAATTTGTTCCATGAGCTGCTGCGTCGTACCGCAGGCCTGATGCTCAAAGTACATCACGCCATCGGCAACCAGCCCACGACGAAACAGCTCACCGATGAATGTGCTTTTCACGGACCGCACGTAGCGCCTAAAAGTCATCTCGCCGGTGGCGCGCTCCAAATAAGTCGCTATCTCGGCGATCGCGGACGCATGAACGCTGGTCTGTACGGGAAGCGCTGAAAGCACGTCGGACATCAGCGATAGTTGGTCCTCCTTGTACCAGCCCGGGCCCATCGAAACGGCTAGAACGTACTGGTATGTCTGAAGGGCTTCCTCGGGTGATCCAGCCTGGGCAAGCAAGGACACGATGTGGAGTAACTCCGGCACCAGCTCGTAGCGGTTCTCGACATTCGCCCTCACATAGTCCCGCCAGGCAGTCAGCAGGTCGAAGGCCCTGTCAGCCACCGAGCCTTGCACAGCGCCTCTTACGAATGGCTCAATCACACTGTGCAAGGCGCGACGAAATCCCTCGTTGTAAAGCCCCAGTTGGCAGTCAAAGGTGCGTTCTATGAGGCCGAACAGACCCGCCGCGTCGATTGCAAAGCAGTCAACGTACAATTCTGCCAGTCGCCGGTAGAGCCGAGGGACGACATGCTCCGGCATGAAGTAGCTCTCTTCCCATGCAATACGCGATCTAAGCGGGAAGTCGAAGGCGGGCAACAGATGGGTTTCAAGATCCTCTCGGACGCTGTTAAGGGCAGTGGTATCACCGGCACCATGCGCTCGGCGTGCCATGCCGTCATACCATGCGACTGCTCGAGCCAACGTACCGAGGCGCACTTCCCAGTTGCTAGGGCGTGGGCACTGGGTAACGGGTTGGACCATTTGTTCGCCCAAAAAATAGGCAGCGCGCAGCTGAGCATAGGCTGCGTCAAACGCTTTATCGTCGGGCAGAGCTCTGTTCTTGGTGAATAGCGGGATGTCACCCGTCTCGACGGTGACGCCTTCTGCATAACGCGCGACGAGCTCGGGCGCCGCCCCCACGCTGATTAGGGCATCGACGACAGCGAAATCACGGTGCTCAGCGGCAAGCGTGTCGTCCAGATGGTCACTTATATCTGACAGGAGCTGCCGGATCGGCGCCTCGGGAAGCCGGACGCTGTAGACCGAACTGTACATCCTGGCAAAGGTCAAAATGGCGATAAGCGATAAGGCTTTCGCGTGCGACGGCACCCCTTCGGGCATTGGGATGGTCGCGACGGGTTTATACCGGCCTTGTAAGCAAAGGGTGGCGCCAAGCATGCCGCCAACGAGCCGCTGCATCGTCAGCCCCTGTTGGTCACGCGGTATCTTGTTCCGCGGCTCCCCCAGGACTTCTCCTACGTACTTCAGGAGCTTGACCGTCGGCGTATCGGCCCCTGCCAGCTCGGAGAGAACATAGACATGGATGCGCAATTCCGCGAGATGGATGAATTGGCGGATGGTCATCGCGTCGTCAGCGTGTGCTTCCGCCAAAATCCGGTTCACAGCGTTCAAGATCGTCAGTGCCTGCTCGTGCTCTTGGGCGGAAATCAAACTGTAGGCAACGGCGAAGGCCTCTTCCGGCCCGACGATCAAGCGCCCGTTACGCAACACATGCCGCAGCGCGTGGTCCGTCTTGCCGAGGGAAATAAGGGCTTGCGCCACCAGTTCGGCGGACTGCGCAAAGAGCATGTTGTAGCGAAAGGTCAACCGCCCGGACAGCAAGAGCAGGCGGACAATATCAACCGCCGAGCCCTCACGCGTCGCCGCTGTTAACGCGTCATCAATATCCGACAGCAATAGGTCGGGGTCGGCCTCGAGGAGTACGGATGCATCGACCCATGACTGACTACAGGCAGTCATCGCATCCGCCCTACGAGCGTGGTCTCCGAGCAGGCCGTGGTAGACCCGATTGAGCACGCCATATTTCCCGCTGGCATCGTCTGCGCAGAACGCAGCCAGTCGACCATGCACCCATGGACTGGCTGCGGCGGTCTTGTGTATGACGAACTCCGAGAACGAGGGGTGGTAGATCTCTGTCGTCTCTGGCGTGGATAACAGGTGGCGAATCCTCGCCAGCGTTGGAATATAGGCAGCTGACTCGCCAGGAGTCAGCAGCGGCATTAGCGCTTCCGTCGGTACGCCCCAGCGCAGTCGGGCGATCATGCCCAACAGATTAATGGTATCGCTGTCGGACAACAGCTGTGCCCATACCGTCTCGTAGAAGTCTTCAATGACGCCACTAAATGCGGGCAGATTTTCCAGCTCGTCATCGCTGGCGCCGCCGTTAACCAGATCAAGCAGGTAGCGAAGATAAAGTGGATGCCCCAGTGCCCGATCGCACAGGAGATTTACGAGGGCCGGCGTTGCCAGCTTACCATCCAGAACGGATAGGCAGATGTCCACCTGGGCTTGCCTTCCGAGAACGGGCAGCGTCAAGCGCTTCGCCCCGAGAGCAGCATCGCCCAGCTTTGCAGAAAGCGACTCCAGTCCCACGCCCGTTATGACGATTTTCAGGCCCGGAGGCAGCGTCTGCGGAAGCAAGCCCATGAACCGCTGCAGCGCCTCACTCCCCGTTTTGACAGCCTCATTGACGCCATCGATGAACAGTACGCCATCCTTGCCCGACTCTGCGCACCCCTTGGCGAGTGCCTGCAGGGCTCGGTGCGTGTGCTCAATCAGTTGGGAGTAAGACAGCTCACTCAGGCGTGCAGGCCGCCCTGTTGATCGGGTGGAGCGCAACGTATTGAGCCAGTCGTAGAAGATCTCCGGCTGGGCTTGGTGCGCAGAGGTGTAGCCGCGGGCCCGATCTGTGAAGGCGTATACCCCTAGCACCTCCACCTCGTTGGCGTCGGGAGCAAACGTTTGGCAGTAGGTCGATTTTCCTATGCCATGCGCTCCCTCGAGAAGGAGGTAGCCTGACTTACTTTCGCGCAGCCCATCGACGAGCAGTTCATCGAACTGTGGGCGTGTACCGGTCATCATAGAAGTGATGACGGGTGCCGGGGTATCCGGACTCAAACCATGCGCGAGAAGAAATTCCCGAATGCTTGAGCAGCTGATCGCCCCCAGGGCTTGATCCATGCGAACGCGGATGAGGCCCTGACAAACATCGTCGACCATGAGAGCTGCACCCGATAGGCCTTCGTAGTCGCTCAAGGCGACCGATGCATCCACGACCAAGTCCATATCGATGCCATGGAGCGGCGTCTCAAGGACTTGCTGCACCACACCTTGGACGACGTGCCCGAGTTGCAGCTTGACCACGGGGTAGCCAAAGGCGAACCACTTCTCGCCTGCCCGAGTTCCCGCGGTGGCAAGCGGCACCGGCCGGCGCCGGGACGGTTCTGACAGCTTCAGCAAACACACGTCCAGCGCATCATCCGACCCGATGACCGCGGCTTCCATCGTCGCGGCGGCGTCGGTGCCACTAAATGTCAGGGTGGCGGTATCGACAATGCACCCTGACGAGTCTCGGACACAATGCAGCGCCGTGACCACAAGCTCCGAGGAGATCAGCCATCCAGTCCCCGAGCCGGCACCACTGACGATTTGACAGCTGGCGTCCTTGACTTCTTCCTCGATCAATGCGGCTCCCCCCCGATGTTGATCCAGTCATTGTTGCTTATGTGCACGCGGAAGGGCGTATGCGACCGGGAGGTATATCCCCTGAGCTGCTGGGCTGCCGGTGTCTCGTAATTGAAGTAGATGGCGCGCTCAAAGGGGGCCGGTCGATCGACAATCTCGGCCAAGACCTCAAAATCGGGGTGACCGTGCCGCGTCCCATCCGTTGAGATCAGAAAGCACGGCGCATCCACCTGCTGCAAAAGCTCGACGCTCGAATTGCTCTTGCTGCCGTGGTGGGCAATCTTGATGACATCGAACAGCGGCGTGGATAGCCCTATCGCTTCGAGTTCGCTGACCACGTCCTCTGCCCATGCGTCTCCCAGGAACAGCATGCTGGTTCCCTCCCCCCGTAGAATCACTGTGATGGAACTGGCATTGGTCAGCGACGTGTCCTGAACATAGACATCGCTCAACCGACGGTCCGCCTTGGATGCAATGGGCCTGATCTTCGCTGCGCTTGGCGGTATCGCTCCCGCCCACCACATCTCGTAGGCGTCTTCGACAAGATCGCTTATCTGGCCACTTCCTCGATAGCTAAGGCGCCGCAGTTCGCGCATCCACCAGCTTCGCAGGGCCTCTAGCCGCTGAAGGCGGGGCCCAATCACTTGAATCTCTACCCCTGCAGACAGCTCGACCGGTGGCGTCTGTGCCTGGATGCAACGCGTGCCGTCACCTCCATTCCACCGATACCCGAACTCCTTGAGAAGCCGGGCAAGCGAACTGCCTTGCCTAGCTCCAATCGGATTGGCTGCCGGTGCCTGTCCAGCTACAGCCGGAAAGCCTCGCTGCCGTATGGCCTCGAGCAATTGTTGGTCTTCCTCTCTGTCTCCGTGTCCTGCGTTGGGGGGCAGCGAGCGAAGGCTGTTGTGCCAGAAGTCGTCGACGTCGATGATTCGTCGAGCACCTCGCGGCCCATTGAACAAAACGAACTCGATCAGGCCGCCGATATGATCCGCATCAATATGCGTGCATAAGGCCAGGCTCAATCGCTGCCCGGCGAGACGAAGCTGTGACAAGTCGGGTGCGACCACATCGCGAAAGGTGGCCGCATACCCTGCATCAATGAGGATGTATCGCCCTGCGACCTCAATGAGTAACGCATCCCCATTTTTAGCCGGGTACATCTTGAGTTTAGGCATTAAAGCAGCTCGTTGCGATAGACAATGTCTCTCCTTTCTGGATCCACCTTCACCGATCAGCCAAAGTTTAGCCGAACGCTCCTCTAATCGCCCTGTCTTGTGTCATCCCGTCAGATCAACGCTTGATTCGGCCTTAAAAACGAGGAACAAGAGCGGAAGGCGTTAGCGGACGTGCGTCCAACGGAAGCGCATACCTCTGGCCTCGGTTTCCAACGGTCCGCCATAGACCGTATATTGCCCGCATGGCGAACTTTGATAAATATGCAAGGTGCTGGGCAAACAGCCTTGGGGACTGCGAGGGCCCTATGTCCAGAGAGCACATCTTCAGCAACGCGACATCCCGAAAGGATTCGAAAATACCCCTAGCGGTTAAGGGGATGGCCAATATGCCTGATCGAACAATTGGGTTTGATGGACCAACAGCACGCATTCTCTGCCAAAGCCACAATTCTCGGCTGAGCATCCTGGATAGCGAAGCAAAGAAGCTAGCTGACGGACTCCATAAATTAATCGACGGCGAAGAGCACACGACAGTACACGTAAATGGACCACTGCTTGAGCGCTGGGCGCTCAAGACACTTATCAACTTCCTTGCGTCTGGATTCGCTGACAAAAAGAAGTGGGCGCCAGATAGGGACCTTGTTCTGAGTACATACGGAAAGACACACCTTCCGGGCAGTTGTGGCCTGTACTTGCTCCGCCTTGATGGCTACGAGCCTCTGAGCACTGAACAGTCGGGTGTCACTCCGGCATGGGCAGGTTCAACAGAAGGAACGCCAGAGGCTTGCATGGGCGGCATCATTTATCTGCACGGCGTAGCTTTTTTTCTTCTGCTGGATATCGCTTTTCTCGAGGCATTGCGGACTCGCGACCTTGGCTTTACCAAGTCTAGTATCCCGCTGTCCTACGATAGGCTGAAATACCACCCCATAGCCGCGCAGCTTAGCGATGGCCAGGGACATAGCTTGGCCGTCCTTTTCGATTGGCCGCAAGGCGAGGAAGCGCCGACGCAATGACCTGTGCGCACGCCTCCGGCTAGTGCCTACTTACGCCCCCTTGTCTCCGCCCCATGGGTTCGGATTCCACTACCCGTGAATCGGACGGGCCTACCGCTGCGCGCCGATAGCCACCCAATCTACCCCCGATAACACAGGCTAATCGCTTGCCCGCCCTCGAATGAGGCACCGTCCTGCGATAAAGGCGGGGTGGACGTCGATCAGAACCCGGGGCAATTCAGATTCTAGGACAATTGGCCTGTAGAGATTCCGACTCTCAAGTCACGAGACTAGACCCATGTCTGGCAGGGATCGCCATAGAGGTTCATTGCCAAGGTTCGAGAGGGATCACCGCTAATTTCTTTGTTCGCATCGTGGCAGGCCTGAACAGCGACCTTGCCTGACTTCCAATGCTTCATGAATTTCGGCGCCCAGCTTGCTGCGACCATGGCTTCGATGGGCCAAGGGGAGGCAATGACCGTCAAACAGCCCATGGACAGAAGCTGCTTGGCTAAGCCACTGGTGGTGTTGGCGTCCGGCACCTTGTCTGAGCGGCCACCGCTGCAAACAAACAACACCGCTACACGCGAGTTTCGAACAGCCGCTGCGACCACGTCAGCCGGGACCTTCAGCGTCCCCTCGTCATTCAAGGTATGGAAGTAATTGCCCTCAGGAGAGACTTGTCCGTGGGCCGCGATAAACACTAGATCCGAGCCTGCCAGTGCGGTGGGCGGCTGGTTGCTGGTATCCAATACTACGCCATGGTCCTCAAACTCTCCCTGCAGATAGCCAAGTAGTACGTTGAGTGTCTGTGTCTGATCCCCGGCGTTGGATATCCAGGCGTTTAGTCGCGGTGAGGCAGCAGGAAGGCGTTTGAACGACTGCGCGAGCCAAGCTAGGGACGGTGCCGCACCAACAGGTTGATAAGTGCCGAAAAAGCCGTTGTTGGTCCACAGCAGATTGCTTGGCATCGAACGCAGTTCTGATTCCATCACGACAAGGGTAGCGCTCGATGGCAGAGCCTCCCATTTACACCCGGTCAGGGACCGTTGCATCGTGTCTTCCTTCCCCCAGCTCTGGGTTCCTACGTCCTTGCAGTAGTCATATGGGTACTTCCTGGACCACTTCTTAAAGGTTTCGTAGCTGAAGGCTTTTTCTTCCACAAGCCTGAACTGACCTTCCTCATACCTCAGGGAGACTAGCTCTCCGCGGTTGTCGAACGAAGCCATCACTAGCGCTATCCCACGTTCACGCAGATACTCGGCTACTTCCGTGATTTCCGTATTGGATCCGAACGCGACAGGGGGGCTTGCATGCCGCGTCCATCCGGGGGCGGCGACGCCCCTGTCAGCCAAAATCTCAAACACCAGCAAAAGCTCCTTCGGCTCTACGCGATTGCGCTCAAGGGTCAGTATGGTCCTAGCGGCGACGGTCAGTTGCGCTGAGTCGTACGCGGCATCGGTAGCGAACTTTGCCGGCTCTAAAGACCTGTATTGCACCCAAAGAGCGCCGATCGGATCCTTGCTATCTACCAGCGATTGAACGAACCGCTTTGATGAGAAGGGGTTGTCGGCCAGTAGGCTCCACGTTTCAGCTACCCTATCGGGAATATCAGCGTTGAAGGTCTTGGAAAGCCTGATGAGCTGGCCGAGCAGCGTCATCGCCTGAACGCCTTCCTCACCTCTATCAAATGCCTCCCGCGCACCTTCAGAGGCACGTCGGAGGAGGTCAGGGAGTTCGTCGACACGGGCTGGGACGTCGCGAATGAGCCTTTCGAACTCGATCGTAAGTCCAATATGGATCTGCTGGTGCCGATGCTCGCTATAGCTTCCGCTAGACCTCAAAGCGCTGTTAGATAGTTCCAACGCTTCCAGGGCATGGTCAAGTAGTTCGGACTCCCTAAGCAGTCTTACCCAGAGGTTGATCTCATTGAAGTTGGTCAGCGGCGTCTGCCCGATGCTGGGGCCTGCAATGGCACACGCAAAAGCAACCAAGCTGGTTCGACGGTCCTGGAGACGACTGTAGACATCGGCCATGCTGAACCATGCAGCTTGTGCCTTGGACCGTGAATCGTTGCATTGTGAGAGCAGCTCTTCGCAGAGGTCTCTGGCCTGTTGTGGGTATCCGGCGTTAGCGAGCCTAGTCATTGCCACCCGGAACAAAACGACTGTGAAGTCGGGCGCAGAAGTGTGAGGTGCAACACCACACCCCAGGAGAAGCCAGTTCTTCAAGTCATTGGTGTCCTCGACGGACTCAACTGCTATGGCCCCTGAACTCATCAGCGCGCAGATGGTTGCCATGCACACGTCTGGATTAATAGTGATTAGCTCGCGCGGCAGCTTGGTCTTACCAGGTATACATGGCTCTCGATCCACGAGCCATTGCGCGCAAGTCTCTGGGAAATTGCTGTTCTTTAGCGCCCCAAATGAGCTAGGTGCGGGCGACATATCTGGGCCGAGGATGAGCCCTCCCTCAGCAATGAGATCGAAGATAACCTTCAGGATCAGTGGTAGCCCGATGTCGCCACTTCGATCAACTGACAGCAGCTCTATCAGGCGCTGTCGGACGTAGCCGCGCTCCGGACGCACAGCCAAGTAGCCAACGATTCCCTTGATGATGTCCACAACTCTGGACTCAACGAGCGAGAAATCAATTGCCCCTCTCCTCAGCAGAAATGCGTCGAGAGCGGCCAGCATTCCTCTAACCTCGTCCTCTTTCTTCGATCCGACGAGGCGGACTCCGACCTCAAGCGCCGCTAAGACCTTCTGTCTTGCAAGCAGGTATCGAAGAACAGCCAGGGGCACCAAGTTGTCACGTGATACGTGGGCCAGTCCCACCATCGCCTCGATATCAGGCGAATCCGCATCTGCGAGCTGCTGCAAACGAAAAAGGGATTCACGGGAGCCCATGAACTCGGCGTGGAGCGCCATCGCCGCATCGGCGAAGCGCTCCTCGGCTAGGGCCCGCTGCCAGACAAGATTCTGGACGCCGGTACAGGAGGGGTATTCATTAATCATGCGCGTCTCGAAATGGGCCTGAAGATCCGTGGCGCCAATTCGTTGGGCTATCCGGGACGCTACGTACAGCGAGTCCACCGGGAATGCTTCGTCGCCTATAGGATCAAGAAAGGTCTTCGCTTCTGCATCAGCACCGGCGTCTGCGCATACATGCGCTAAGCGGAGCAATGCTTCTGGGGCAGGGTCATCCGGAAGTACCAAGCGCTTTACTTCTCTGTAGGCTTGATCTGGCAAGCCTGCAGCGTGCAGCATCTGGACGCCTAGCATGTTTGTATCAGACGCGTTCGCCAGCCCTAAGCTTTCTAGTAGCGCTAGCGCCGCTCCTACCTCTCCATTGGCAAGCATTTGGTCGCACCGAGCGAGTCCCTGCTGGATCCTTGGCTCCCAATTCCGATAACCGTTCTGCTGATTCATAGCGACCCGCTGATCCCGACGTCCATGATGTCTGAGCCACAGTCTATCTCTCAGAAGTGTCTCCGGAACCCTAGATGATTCACCTTGAAGATATGCAGGGGCGAGGCATGCAAGATCCCATCCAGTAAGTGGGCGAATGTCCGCTGTAACTCGGATCTGGCGGCCGCCCTATCCCCGATAACTTGACCTAATCATCTTGTCGCGTTACGTGCTTCACGCCACCATGCGGCTTCCGAGCTTTTTGCGAATCACCATGTCCGAGCGCCGCGTCCATCCAGAGGTGATTAGTGTCCTGCGGCGCACCTTAGATTTTGAGACAGATATTACAGCGGTGTTTGATGGTGCAACGACGGACGGAACCCCAAGGGCAAAGCTGACAACCATCTTTCTCGGCCTTGCTCACGAGCATTGGTTGAGCCTTCGCGTGCTCATGGCTGAGGGACTTAGTCATTCAGCCATCGGTCTTCTGCGTCTGCAGTTTGAGGCAACCCTCAAGGGCTTCTGGGTGCATTTCGTGGCCACTGATACGTGGATCGAAAAGGCCGGCGTCATCCGTGAAGTCAACGATCAGTTGGTCGAGCCTGACGTACCCTCCGTTCGCGAAATGCTCAAGGACATTGAGCGGACTGCGCCGCCGAAAGCGTTTGCGCTGCTTGACCAGTTCAAGAGCGTTGCTTGGCGTCAACTCAATTCATATGTTCATGGTGGCATGCACGCGCTGGCAAATTTTGGTGGGGAGATTCCGGCCACCTTTCTCGTGCAAATTGTGACCAATGCCAACGGTGTTTACGGTCTCGCCGCAACGCTAGCAGGGTCCATTTCGACCGATCCACAGCGCATCCAGTTCGCTATCGCCGCACAGCTCGCACACCCCGAGTGCCTGCCCCCATTCAACAACAGTACGTCAGCCCAACGCTGACGTGGGCAGCAAGCGAAGGTGTTGGATGGAACGGGGGCGCCGTTCTCACCGCGTCAGGCAACGAAGAGACCAGCTCAACGTCCGTCGGAAACTGAGAGGTCATTGGTTGCCGCTCCTTGTCCCTTGGCTTGGGCGATCCTTGATCAAGCTGGTACCAACAAGTGTTACAGGATCGAAGCTAAAGACGTGCTCCAGCGGACTGTCAGAGCACCGACCCACCAACCGACCGGGAAATGTCTTGGCACCGTCTCGCAAGTCAACGTCCGCCGAGCAGATAGGGCACGCTCCCCAATGTCGGACAAGACTGAACCACCCGCCAGGAGCCTTCTTCTTGGCATTGCGAATGAGGCGAAATTGTCCGTACATCTGATTTGTGCTGAGCATCATATCGGGCGCCAATGTAACCCGATGCCATGGCAATCGCCCCAAGGGACCGAAGACCACCCACACCAGCCACGTCTGCGTTGCCGCGATCGCGAGCGTAAGTAGGTTTCTGGATGAGAACGGGCGATCCGGCCACAGACCCAGGAACGCAACTAACCAGTTCACCGCTACCCATGCCAGCGCCAGCAACACCAGGCCTGTGAGCAGGCGTCCACGCCAAGAGCTGAGCTGGAACTGGGGCATTGTGGAAAGCCATTTCACCCAGAGGGAAGCTCGCGCCGGCTCAATCTGATAGTGGATCGTATGGCCTGGGTCAGGACCCTCTTCGACAACTGCATCCCTTTCCAAGGTCTCGGGCTCTTCCGCCTCTTCCAATGGCATGAAGCCAATTCGGTACTCAGTCGAATTGCTACGCCCTCCCCCGATCTTGATCGCAAGCAGCGGGAGCCACTCCATTCCGGCCCGCCGGCAGGCCTGTTCAATGGCCGGCGCTCGGGCGTTCCACCATTTTTCAACCTCGCTTCGGCGCAACCAACGGCCGGCGGGCGTGTCGCCTAACGTGCCGCCGTGGACATCGACATATTGAAGCGCAAGCGTTTCGACCTCTGCGGATGGGGGATCGCGCCCATCGCTCAGCTCGAGCTCGGTGCTTCTGGCCAAAAGCATCAATACCTGTGGAATCCGCTGGTTACCGCCTTCTTGCTGCAGCCAATCGCCGAGCAAGCGAACCGCCGAAAGGTGCGATTGGCGCATTTCGGCGGGTTTTGACCTGTTTCCTTCCATCTCCTGCTCCGATGGTTCCCCCAAACCCACAGTTTGGAGGTGTCACCGCCATGAGCCAAGTCAAATCACTACTTCGTGTTCCGTATGGTCTTCGCGACGGCAAGATGTGGGCCGCTCGAGACGTGCTCACGGGGCTCGCGTGTGGCTGTCTATGTTTGGGTTGCCAACAGCCGCTGGTAGCGAAGAATCATGGCAAAAAAATCAGACCTCACTTTGCCCACCACGTGGATCGCGCGTGCGAAGGCGCTTTTGAGTCGTCCATCCACCGCCGGGCGAAGGAGCTGATTGTCGACAAGAGCGTGCTCATGCTGCCCGCTTGGGATGGCGATGAAGGCATGCCAAACCCACCCAGTGCTGCAGACGATGACGGGCGGCTGCATCAGGGGCGCCGCCTGAACTTTCCGTCCACCATGATTGCCCTGACGGAAGCACGCGCTGAGGTTCAACGGGGCGACTACCGTCCCGACGTCGTGGCGACGGACTTGATGGGTGATCTACTGATTGAGATACGAGTGACCCACGCCGTCGGCGATCAAAAGACTCGAAACGTCCAATCCGATGGCCATCGCATGATGGAAATCGACCTGTCGAAGATCACCGCCGATCAGGCAGAGGATCCGGATCTCTTCGAACATCTGGTCTTAAATACAGCCAGCAATCGAATCTGGATTTCCCAGCCAACGGCTGCCGCAGCGTGGCGAGAGTCGCGTGATGAGCTGAAAGAGAGTGTCCGTGCCAGAAACCTTGTGATCGCGGCTCGTCGGTCTCGCGACCGCAAGCTTCGTGAAGAGAATGACGCACAAAAGCAAGCGCGGGCAGCTCGAAAGGAGCGCTATCGCCTTGAGTGCCGCGAACCCTATCAGGCAGCTCTGGCCGCATTGAATGACAAAATATCGCGAAGCGTGATCGAAGCGACGTATCGGCGCTTGCTGGAGCGCGATCGATCCAGCGCCGACAAGGCGCTCGACTGGGTGACCGAGGAGTCGGCTCGGTCCTATCTGCGCGTCGCGCCGGAACTGGGCTGGGTTTACCAGGCACATCCATACCTGTGGCAGGCAGGTGCGTACCTGCGGTTCATTGAGGGGAAGTCACCAGGTCAAACATTTGAACAGGCAGCCCTTGGCCGCTGGATCAGGGACACCTACGGTGTGGACGAAGTGTTGTGGTCGCTATTCCGAGCGCAATGGGTCGCGCGGCACGAGGCATTGAAGAGTGGCTACCGTATGCGCCTTCCGTGGGCATGGTTCTTTACCCGCGAGGAGAACAGGCGTATCCCCAATTTCTTTGAGCCTATCGACGAATTTGTAGGCAAAATGATGCGTTGCGGCGTATTGACCCGAGACTCGAACCGCCGGGGATGGTTGACGATTTGCACACCACCAAGAATGCCCTCTTCCCGTATTCATCCCCTTCCCTCGCTACAAACACCAGCGCAACTCCCCCCGACTCTTACGACGTCTGTGTTGGCTGCTCCTGTGTCATTCACGCCAGTCCAATCGGATCAGACCTCGGACCCATTACTTGGAAAAAGCATCGCGCACGAAAATCTGGGCATCGGCGTTGTCATGACGCGACTGGTGCGCTGCAGCCCGGTCTACGACGTACGGTTTGAACATGGCAACTCGCGACGAATCCTTCTGCGGAGCGATCACAATGACTGGGCAGTGATCGATTCGGCGCTATCGTCACCCCTCGCCTCCTAGCGGGCCAAGGCATGATGCGCTGAAGGGACACCAACCGCTCTCGGTCATCCAGTGGAGGTCGGTCCCACGCTCGGACGCCGTGGTCGGCGCGCGCGGAATGCTTCCTCAAAGCGCGCGATGAACTCATGTGCGGACCCTCGAAACCGCAGGACATCCGCCGATAACGAAACGCCAAGCTCACGCGCGATATCTGTGGCGTACTTCATCTGACTATCTGTGGGCAGCTGTAAATCTGGATCCAGGCACGCCGAGATTGACTGCGAGACACTGGCTGAGATGCGGTCACTGAATGCGACGTCTAGCTCGCCTTGAGACGCGCGTTCGCGCTGCGCATCCAGCGCCTCACGGAGCCGGTCATCCAGCAGCAGTGGTATGCACCACTGATCCTCAAACACGAGTTGCAGGAGCATGGGCGTGGCTTCCTAATCTTTCGGCCGATTGACCGTGATCCCAAGTTGCTGAAGAAACTACGAATATCGTAGTATCGGTGACGTGGCAAAGCAACGAATCTCGTAGGTGTCTCCATCTATGAGCTTTCCATGCCTGGCCAACGCGACTCGTCATCCATTTTCAGCAAGCGCTTGCGACAGGCGCGGGCGGATGCCGGTTTATCCCAGAAGGAGCTGGGCATCCTCGCAGGCCTGGACCCTTTTGTGGCTAGCACTGAAAGCGGTTGAGTCCGAGTAGTTTCCAAGGTCACTCAACAACGATCCCTATTTTTCGACGGGAAATAGATCAGGGGTCACCCGTCTCCGATTTGGAACGGCAAACACATAGTTCTTAGCGCGGCTCGGTAGTGCTGTACACGTCGTTGTTGGCGATGATCACTCTGATCGGCCCATTGAGCGTCCAAAGCGGCAAATGCGTCGGCGGGAAGCCTTTCGGGTAGTTCGTCGCCTTTCAGGGACGGCACCACGTACCGCGCAGTCATCCAAAAAGCAGCGCGTCTCCAAGCTGGGGGCCCCAAGGCCTGTACCGATTTCCACGGCGATTCTTGCAAAGGCTCGACTCGCTGGCGTGGGGTAGCCACGAAACTGGCAAGTTCGGGTGGGCCAGCAACGCTTGCGAAAGGCGGATGTTCGAGCATGCGGCCAAGATTAACTACGCATCGCATAAGTAATGCTCTTGCAGCGCAAGGGTTACCCAGCCACTCACTCGGCCATACAGAATGATCGCGCAATGCGCATTCCATCGTCTGGGAAAAATGATCAATAAGCATAAGGATGCGCTTCCCCCGGGCAGTGCGCGGCGGCCCCGGATAGCCAGCCCCAGTCCCTTCAGTGCGCGCCACCGACGGCGAAGCCCAATGGAGCGGCAAGCCATGGATTGAACAGTTCAACGTGAACACGCCAGCCCACGCCCGTCGAAAAGTTGAAGGGCGGTTGGCTCGCCGGGCTTCATGCCAGCAGGTAGGGCAGAATGCCCGCCGTTGGGTCTCCATCAACAACATCGGGTGATCAGGCAATCGGTGTGAATAGAGGGAGCGAGGAGTTACGCCAATGCGTCGCGCCAAAATGCAAAGCTCATGTGGAGAAAGCATATCCAGTCCCAGCATCGACTCTGCGCTTGACGCCGCACGTGGCCACAGTCGACGGCGTAACTCGTCGGCCTCGCCACCATAGATACGGTCAGCGCGCTCCACGACAGAACGCAATGACTCGTCTTCTCCAGGGCCCGTGATCCACCAACGCATGCTCGCCTCACGCTGAGTACTCTCACATACGTTCATGTCGTGGCCTGCGCTGCAGGGAGCGTTGGAAACTCAAACTCCGCTTTTTCGAAAAGCGTTGCTGTGATGCGCTCGTCTCCCGTCTCCACCGCCAGTGCAGCGGCATTTTGAAGTCGTTCGACCATGTCATGAGTCAAACCTCCGGTCGCTTTGACTATCAGCCTCATCATGGTCAAGGAACCCAAATTCGAGCGGCGCTTGAGCGGCAAGCTCGACTCCAGGCCTTCCAGAAAATGGCGCAAATAGTCGTCCGGTTTCCAGCGCGGTAGATCTCGAAAACGAAAGCGTGCCTTCAAGTGCTGATCAGCCTCCAATGCAATGCGAGCATCTTCTGTGCCCAACGCCACCGTGGGCACAAGCAAACTGTTCATGACGTCCTTGATCGCGACAAGCGTGAGCGAGCGTTGCCGTGCTGTCGTATGCAGGAGGTCTTGCAGCTCATCCACTATCAACAGTTTGAGTTGCGCTGCGGTTGCTAACTGGAGAGCCATGGTCCGTCGTTCATCACCCGTCATGCCGCCAATGTGCGGGCATTTAAGAGCTTGCAGCATTCGAGTGAAAATCTCTTTTGCGTCGCGTGCGTTGCTCATGCTGATGAGCATGACTGGCTGGGTTGCTGGATGCTCTGACGTTGCCACGGTGGCCACATAGCGACGCATAAGCGCTCGGGCAAGCATCGTCTTCCCCGCTCCGCTTGGCCCAGAGACCAGCAATCCTCGCGGTCTAAACCCAGCAGGACGCGACGTCAAATACGCGCATTCGGCCAAGATGCTATTGGCAAGCTCGTGGTAGATAAAGCGATCTGTGTACATCGCGCGAATACGCTCAGATTTTTCCGACTCCAGCATCGCCACGACAGACGGGATCAAGTGATCGTGCTCGCTCATGACTCAAACTCCTCAACACGTATGGATCCTCTATCGAGTGGAATCGGTGGTCGAGGTGCAGCCTCTGCGGAGGAAGGAGCAGAACGGGTGGCGCGCCCTCCCCGCCGATTGAGGCCATCTAGCGGGACAATTGGCTTTGCATCGGAAGGCCTGGTGCGATGTCGCTTTTGGGCGCCGTCGGTAATCGCGTCTGTAGCGTCGTAACCTGCACTCATCGCTTCGTCCAAGCGATCCTGAGTCTCCGAATCGATCATGTGCATCTTCGCTTCGCCGACGGCAGGCCCTGCAACCGCCGTGGCCTCAATGAGTTCACTGTCGTCAATCCGCACCCATACGCGGCTGCGATCTAGCGGGTTGTAATGCACCATTACGGACCGATCGGCGTGTATCAACGCAGCTAGAGCGCCGTGCCAGTAGCGCGACCGGGCCCACTGAATACCGGTTCGTTGGAGCCGCCGTATGACGAAAGGATAGAAGTCCCGGCGTATGTGCATCGCATCCAACGGAACCTCTGGCGGAACAAGTGTTCCGTCCTCGCGTGTGAAAGCACGTTCCCACGCTACAAGGGGTGGCATACCAATCTCACGATGCCGACGTACATGGTAGCCGCGGCAAATCTTCTCAATGAACCACAAGCCCAAGTCTTTGAGCGTCAAGCAGGCCTTGCGTTCGCTCGGATAGTCGCCGCGATGACGAGCATTGCTAAATGTTGTGCCAGGTAGCGTATGAACCATCCGCATGAGGGTGCCATTGAGTCGCTCAATGTGGGCCCCGTAGTGGGGCTCTCGAACGGGTCGCCAGCTCAGCTCAATACCATGCTGCTCGCACCCTCGCTGGAAAGCCGCGCTTCGCAGATCCTTGCCATTGTCGACCAATATTCGATGTGGTTTTCCGTACATTGGCCATAGCTCGGGACCTTCTGGCTTGGGACCCAGCATATGTGCGACGCACATTGCGACCGAAATGCTGGATGGGGCATCCATGGTGAGGTAGAAACCAACGATCGCCCGGGTGGCGACGTCGATGGCGAGTGTCAACCAAGGACGGCCAATTACGCGCCCCCCATCATCGGAAACGAGATTCACGTCGACCAACGTGTGATCAATCTCCACCAGATCCAGAGGTTGCCCAGCAATCAGTTTGCCTGGGCGCGCCTCCCAGCGCTGGCGCGCCGGCTTTGAGCCAAGTCGTTGTATGTCGAGCTCGAAACCTTCTTGCGCACGTATACGTGACAGCACTGTTTTTCGGCTGGGGGGCGACAAGCCGGTGCGTTTGGCCAACAACCGAACACGCTCGACGATTGAATTTTTTGGTTCGGGTTCGCGCTTTGCATAGTGCCGACTGATCACATGCGCTATGACACGTTCGACCTCAACGTTGAGAAGACGGTGACCAACAGGCCGCCCACCGGGTCGGCGGACTATCGATGTCGTTTGAGTGGTGGCTTGAAATTTCGCCCGTAGTCTCAGAACGTGACGTCTACTCAGTCCAAATGTCTGCGCAATTTCCTCTGCTTTGACTTTCGGAAGTGCATAGCTTCCTGCGTAAGGTGAAAAAGCCTGGGCAAGGCCGAGGGCTCTATCCCACTCCTGCTGTGGAACCTCAAGGGGATCAGCACCACCCTTCCGCTCTGGGAGCGGAGCGAGCTCGTTGACCGACACCGACATGAGCTGCCCGCTTACTAAATCACGAACCTGCATCAATTGCAGGGTGAGCGGCCCATCTATTTGCACTACGCGCTCACCGCATCGCCACGTGCTGCCAGCTGAAAATCGCTTCACCATGTTTGCCATAAGTTGTGTCCGAAGACGCAACCGCGCACTGATCGCTCGATATGCGAACAGTCACTTGACGTAGTTTTCAGGCAAGCAGATACTGAAGACGTCAGGGATCGAAAACTTGACGTTCTTAGTACACAAAGCCTGGTGCCAGCCGGGCTTTGTGCTTTCTGAAAGACCCAAAACGCGGCTAACGTGTCACGGTGCTACCTCCTTTGCCTTGTTGGGTTGATGGTCTGTATGAGAGCAGGCAATCCGCCCTCTCCCGCATAGGAATGAGTGCACGGGCGTGTAACGACACGACGCCACCTTCAAGACTTTCGGCGCTACGCGCTATCTGAACGCGGATCGCGCGGATGATCGCTGCAACGGGCGTCAGCCGAGCTGCCAGTGGCCCGCTCCTGAAAAACAGGTACGGCGATGCTCCCCATACCAAGCAAGGTGGGGAGAGTTTTGGTCTCCGTACATCTATGAGCGACGTCAACACCCAGATTCAGCCCGCAGAACCGATATCTTAGTTTGCGCTCAGCTGAAAAGTTACGCAACTCATTGATTTCACAAACCAAGATATACCATCTTGGTACAGGACGCCGTGTCCCCACCGCATAGAATTTGTCCGTATCCAAGCAATTTTTGCGTTCAAAAAGCTTGAAAATGTCACGACGATACGACCTACGTCGGGCCAAAATGAGGCTATCGAATCACCCGAAGAAAGGATGAGGCCAGAGATGCTCAACCATGAGAAAGCACGAGATGCTTACAAGTCGGCTAATGCGATCGTGCTGCTCGCAGGATGGACGCCCACTGCGGAAACACTGGCGATCCAGGAGAGAGTGATTCGCGGCGAACTGAATCATGATCAGGCAGTGGAAGCCCACATTGCTCAAGTTCGCGCGGCCTCCAAGAGCGGCTAACGGCGAAGATCAGCGAATTCGCGCTGCGCACGTTCACGCGCTGCCGCCTCGAGTTGCGGCCTCCGGCGCTCCGATTCATCCAGTCTTTGGATTGTCCGGTCCAGCGCGGCAGCAGCTCTGATCGCAGACGCCCGCAACTCCGCTACCAAAGCGAAAAGAAATTCATCTTGGCCCTTTGCGGTTTCGACGGAAGTCCCTGCTCTACCAAACCGGTTGATCGAGTCCAAAGTATCCGTCGTCGGATCCAGCGAGCCCTGTCTTCGAGCAAGCTCCAAGCGTATGGCCTCCTCGCGGAAGCTGGCTACCGTTTCTTCCTCACGAAGCACGCTCTCAATAGCGCGACGTAGTGCTCGGTTCAAACGAAACGACGAAAAAATATGGAATCTCATGCGTCAGAGAGCCTCAGCTGCTGCAACCAACATTCGTCATGCAGACCCTACATCACCTCGCAGCGGCCTCACGCTGAACAACTCCCGGCGTGCGCTGAACAACTCCCGGAAATACGCTGAACAACTCCCGTGCCTTCAAACGTGTCATCTTTTTGAAAAAGGCTTCCTAACCGTGTCACTTTTTCATGAAAACTTCGCGCAACTAGCCCTATTTACGATGTAAGTATATAAATTAGAAGAACTTTTCTAAAATGACAGAATTAGGGGGCTGACGACAGTACAGCAATGTTGCGCACTGATTTGTCCCCACCCAACGCACCAACCCTCCACAACTGAGGCGGACAACATCTCCGCACTGCAATCGCTGTGCCCATGGTGAAGTGCATCGCTCCTGTTCTATTTGGCCAGTTTGTCCGGCCCGGCCCGGTCGGCCTGCGGGTCGGGCTCGGGCTTCTTGCCGCGGGCGAGCGACAGACCGTGGGTGAGCTCGGCGCCTACCAGCACGATCGTCGATGCGTAATAAACCCAGGTGAGCAACACCACCAGAGCTCCGGCCGGGCCGTAGGCGCCGCCGACGCTGGCGTGCTGGATGTACAGGTCGATGGCGTACTTGCCCGCGATGAACAGCACCGTGGTGAGCAACGCCCCGCGCCAGGCATCTACCCAGGCGATGCGGGCGTCGGGCAATACGCGATACATCGCCGTGAAGGCGCCGATGAAAACCAGCAGGGAAATCAGGTTTTCGACGATGGTCCAGATCGTGGAATCCGCCGGCACGAAAATGCGGATCAGCGTGCTTACCACGAACGACACAATCAGCAGGAACGTGATGCCCACGAGCAACCCGATGGCCCGGGCCCGCGCCCACAGCCAGGCGGTAATGGCCTTGCCGGGCTTCGCCTCGACATCCCAGATGACGTTGAGCGCACCTTGCAACTGGGCGAACACCACGGAGGCGCTGAACAGCGTGATCGCCAATCCCACGATGCCGGCGATGGTGCCTAGCGTCGGCGTGGATTTCGCGTTCTCAAGCACCAGGCCTATGGCGCCGGCGGCTTTCTCGCCGAGCATCTCGGCCAGGCCATCGGTCAACTGCTGCTGCCACTCCGGCTGCAGCGCAGCCAGCAACCACAGCAACAACACGATCAGTGGCGCAAACGACAGCGCGGTATAGAACGCTATCGCCGCCGCACGGGTCAACAATGCGTCGTCCCCTACCCCACTTATGGCCTTGCGTACAGCGACGACCAATTGCGAAAACTTCATCGTTTTTCCCTGCGTATCGCGATGAAGGGCATGGAAACGCATCGACGGTGAACGATACGTTTGCCAGCCGCACGAAGCTTGCCGACCCATCGCGCAACACGCGCGGCAACGGCTGCTCGTGCGATTTCCTCATGAGCTGCTCTTCTTTTTCTTCAACACGCTGAAGGTGCCGTCGCCTTCGAGGTACATCGCCTTGACCTCATCGATGCGCTCCACTTCGGCCGCCCGCAATTTCGCCCACAGCTCTTTCTCGGTGATGTGTTCGCGACGCATGTTGCTTCCTTGCAGGCGCCCGTTGCGGATCATGCGTATCGGCGGCGCGTCGGTGAGCTTCGAGATCAGCGGAAAGTGGCAGCCAAGGTAATCGAGCAGGTAGTTCCACCCGACCAGGGTGGAGATCAGCATCGCGCCGTCGGCCACCGTCTGACCATCGCCGATCATCGCGTTCTGTGCCGCGTCGCCCAGCAAGACGATGAACAGGATGTCGGTGATCCCCGCGGAACCGGCGTTGCGGCGCAGGATGAAGCGGAAGATCACGAACAGGAACCAGTACATCAGGCTGCCCCGGATCAGGATTTCCACGGGCGACATGCTGAAAGTGAGAAATGACATGTTCATCGTTTGGCCATGCATGGCAGGTTGAACGAAAGCCGCCGGGCGACGAGACGCATCGGAACGCCATCGCGTCACCCAGTCCGGTCGCTCGGCGCACTGCCATCAACCGGAACCTGTCTTGCGCCGGGTTTCCTTGCGGATGTCCTTTTCGCCTTCGCGAATCTTGCGATCGCGATCCTTCTGGCCGGGGCGGTCGCCTTTGGCCACCTCGTTGTCGTTGCGATCGCCGTTGCCGTGCTTCTTGTTTCGAACCGGATCGACCATGGCTGCACCCTCCTCTCGAAAACTGCACCCTGCACCCGGCGGGATCAAGGAAGAGTGACCAGGCAAGCTCCACAAGCCGGAAGTTCATCACCACATGACGATCGCCGCAGTAGGGTTACGCGATCAACGTGCTCGGGACCATCATGGCCAGGTTGCGGATCGGCATTTCCGGATGGCGCTACGCACCGTGGCGCGGCAAGTTTTATCCTACGGATCTGCCGCAACGACGGGAGTTGCACTACGCCTCGCGCCAGCTCGATACCATCGAGATCAACGGTTCGTTCTATTCCCTGCAGCGTCCCGACAGCTGGCGCAACTGGTATCGCGACACGCCGCCAGGCTTTGTTTTCGCGGTGAAGGCGCCCCGCTTCATCACCCATGTATTGCGGCTGCGGCGGGTGGAAAAGCCGCTGGCGAACTTCCTCGCCTACGGAGTACTGGAGCTTCGTGAAAAGCTGGGGCCGATGCTGTGGCAGTTTCCGCCCAACCTGAAGTACGACCGCGACCTGTTCGACGCCTTCCTGGGCTTGTTGCCGAGGGACAGCAGGACCGCGCTTGCCATGGCCAGGGATCACGACGACCACATCAGGCATGTCGGCGAGCTGTCGTCCTGGCATCACAACCATCGGCTTCGCCATGCCATCGAGATTCGCCACGACAGCTTCATCGACCCGGATTTCATCCGCCTGCTGCGCAAGCACCGCGTGGCGCTGGTGGTCTCCGATGCAGCGACGACATGGCCGAAATTGCAGGACATTACGGGCGGGTTTGTCTACATGCGACTGCACGGCGACAAGGTTTTATACGCCAGCGGCTACACGGACGCCGCGCTGGGCGACTGGGCCCGACGCATACGCGCGTGGATGAAGGGTGGACAGCCGGCCGGCGCGGAATATCGCGCCAGCGGCGAATCGCCGCCGGCGCGCAAGTCACGCGATGTGTATTGCTATTTCGACAACGACGCCAAGGTCAAGGCGCCGTTTGACGCGATGAAGCTGCGCGAACGGTTCTGATACGGATCGCACCGCACGCCGCACAGTTTCAGCTCACCGTGAACCGATCGCCATACTTGTTGGCGTGTGCGATCAGGTAGGCGTTGAAGAAGTCCTGGTCGCTGTCGGACTCGCCCACGATGCCGGCGGCCAGATCGGGATCCATTTGGCGCCGGATCTCCCGCATGTCGTAGCTCCGACCTTCGTGGACAATGCTGTGGGCTTGCGCATGGGCCGATGGCTCGTCCGGCACTTTGGCCGGAATGAATGGCGATACGGGGTCGCTGGCCGGGAAGGTTTCCTCCAGCGCTTCGTCCTGGTTGTCACTTTCCTTCGCCTTGCGTTCTTGGCGCTCGGCCGGAGTCTCCCGTGCCGCGGACGGATCCTTGCAATCCGGATGTTCGATATCCTTGCGGTCATGACTGGACATGGATGCGCTTGCCTCGCTTGGGGACGGGATTCGAGCGTGCGGTTTGTCGAGTTAAGTTCTGATGTGCATTCTGTCTAGGGCGCGTTCTCGCACCCCAATGCAACGGACGCCGAAACCGGGGCATTGATGCTGGCGACACGGCCCGGCCAGGCGTGTTTCCTGCCGGCAGACACGGCTCCGTGATCTGCCGCCCCCGACGCCTGCGTCATGTCGGCGCAGGCTGGGTATCCGTACCGATGACGCCGCTTACCTCGTGGATTCACCACTGGCAGGCAGCCATCGTCATTGCGCGGGATCGGACTCGGGATGGTTGTCGCCGAGCATCTGGCGCAGACGGTCGGCCAGGGCCTTCACCGTGAACGGCTTGGTGATCAACTCCATGCCGGCAGCGAATCCGCTTGGTGCCGACGCATCGGAGGCGTAGCCGGTCATCAGCAGTACCTTCAGGTCGGGGCGTATTTCCCGCGCAATATTGGCGAGTGCGCGACCGTTCATGCCCGGCAGTCCGATGTCCGAAATGAGCATGTGGACGGCATCGTTCGCCTCGAGCGCGGTCAGGCCAGCCTCGGCATCGCTTGCCTCCAGCACCGTGTAACCCAGTTGATGCAAGACCTCGACCACCACGTGACGCTCCAGGGCTTCATCTTCCACCACCAGCACGCCCTCGCCCTGGCCCG
>SMEK01000194.1_pt1 | contig 25479 bp, 23 predicted proteins | sample 2456371 | NCBI WGS metagenome assembly SMEK01 (sample SAMN10132590, study PRJNA489261) | soil metagenome | isolation source: day1 antibiotic-loamy sand soil ammended with composted manure from dairy... | place: USA | collected 2015-04-01
ATGGGCCTGTGCACCATGGGCGCAATCATGGGCGGCAACGTGCGCGTGGGTCTGGAGGACAGCCTCTATATCGGCAAGGGCCAGCTGGCCAAGAGCAATGCCGAACAGGTTGCCAAGATCAAGCGCATCCTGGGCGAACTCTCACTTGAGGTTGCCACACCGGACGAAGCGCGTGATATCCTGAAACTCAAGGGAGGCAACGAGGTGGCGTTTTGACGGACGAGCATAAGAACGGAATGGTCACCTTTGTCGGCGTCGCGCATCCATGGATGTGCGACGCGATGGGACACATGAACGTGCGCTACTACATGGCCATGTTCGACGACGCCAGTTTCCAGCTGCTCGGCCGGTTGACCGGCGTCGAGAAGGACAAGTCGCTCGGTTGGGCCGATGTCCGCCACGAAATCGAGTACAAGCACGAAACGGCCGCCGGAACGCTCGTCACCATCCGCTCGCATGTGACCCGCATCGGGCGCACGTCCGTCACCTACCGCCACATCCTGACTGGCTCCCTCGAGGGCGAGTTGCACGCCGAGGCCACCACCACGTCGGTGCGCTTCGACCTGACCGCACGCAAAGCGATCGAACTCGACGCGACCCTGCGCAGCCGCGCGGAAGCGCTCCTCTTCTGAAGTGATCGCGACCAAGCTCGGCGCCGGCGCTCGTTGCTTCGATACGCACCTACGATGAACGGATCGACACCGGCGTCTTTCCTCGGGTTGACTTGGAAACGTGCGCGTAGCTCTTTCAGCGTGCCGTTGATCTGCCTTTCCGTGAACCGGCTTCCCTTCATCTCCGTTTCCTTTCGCTGGAGACCAGGTCAAACCGAGTGCATTGCAGGGGACAACGTCCAAGCACTTACCTAGTTTGCCGTGCGGCTATGTCCGCATCCAGGCGAAGGCAATTTTCTCCCAATCGTCCGAACCGGGGCGCAAAGCAGTCACCCGACGATCCGCTGAACGCGAGCAATATGAACGGTGCCGCGTTCCTGCAGTTCAGCTTACCTCCACCTCCACGACCAAGGCCCTGGCGAAAGCAAGGTTCTCATTCCCATACCCTCATGGATTCGCGATGATCCGCGTAGTACCGACCGTATAGTCGCAGCTGTCATGCATGTGGCCGTGGATCCAGAGCCTTGGCTTGTCCTCTTCAATCAGGCCGGAGAGATCAGACGCAAAGGCAGGATTCGTCGGGTCACCTTTGAAGCGCGCCGGGATCGAGCGAGGATGCGGCGAATGATGCGTAACGACAACGGTCGGAGAAGGATTCGCCTTCAATTCACGTGAAAGGAATCCTTTCGATTCCTGGTGAAGCCTCAAGGGATGGATCGGCACGAACCGCTGCCAGGGGTCCTTCCGCCATGCAATCTTGCGATAGTCGTTCATGAGCCGGCGGGCATGTTTCATGGCAGCCTTGGGAGTGCCATAGAGACTGAAGTCGGTCCACAGGGTCGCTCCAAGGAATCGCATGCCGCCGATCGTGACGGCATCATTTTCCAGGAAGTGCACGCCGCGAGTCCTTCTTGCGGCAGCTCGTCCGGCTTCGATTCCTTCGACGATGGCTCCCTTGTAGAACTCGTGATTTCCGGCCACGTAGATGCAAGGCATCGCCGGTGCGATGTGCCTGGCCAGCCAGTGGACGCCGATATCGATAATCCAGCAGAGGTCCCCGGCCATGACGCAGACATCGGCGTCCGGCGGCTTCAGGGGTTCCTTGAGGCCCGCGTACTCCAGGTGAAGATCTGATAGGATCCAGACCTTCATCGTGTGATGAGCCTGCTGGTTTCCGCAAGGACGCTCTCCAGCCTGGCGCCTTCCAGAGTGCCGTGCGCCATCAGCTGGTTGCGAAGGTAGGAGATGGCGGCAGCCTGCGCCCGGACGACCTTTCGCGCCACCGCATAAGCGTCCTCAAGACGCCTGTTCACCCGTGCGGCAAGTTCCGGATTGGTCGCAAGATGGGAGGTCCAATCCTCGCAGCGCCGATAGAGCAGCGGCATGTCTTCGGCAAAACCCATCGAGGTTTCCATGTCATGGGCGAGTTTCGTCGCGATCTCATGGTCGCTTCAACGGCGCTCGAAGCGTGGGGATGGAATTCCTTCCGGCAGAAGGCGGGAAAGGGCCAGGGATTCGGGGACCAAAGCAGGCGATCAAGGAACCGGCAGTCCGCCGGCGCAATCGATCTCCTAAGCTCGGTGAGTATGCTGCGGCTCTCCGCACCAATGCCGCTGTGATGGCAATTACCGGGCCGCAATGAATCAAATTCTGTTGCCAAACCGCGCTTTGAAAAGAGGCTAATTTGCGTCTTTTTTGCGGCACAACTGGAGAAATCGCTTCCAAAGCGCGCATCATTTTGCTGCATTATCAAGAACTTATGCTGTTTCTTAATGCCAGATGCGTCAGCGCAGATTGTGGCTATGCGGCAGTGCTGGTTTGGCACGTCAATTTTATTGAAGAATGGTGGGCCCGGAGGGACTCGAACCCCCAACCAAGCGGTTATGAGCCGCCGGCTCTAACCATTGAGCTACAGGCCCCACGCGCGCTGGATAATCTGTTTCACCGTCCGGCACAAGCTTCCTTGCCGTTGCGCAATGCCGCATTCAGTCCATATTCGAATTCTACGTCCAGGAGATGAACATCCCACGGAGATTTTGATGAGCAAGCCGTTACTGCCTCTGGCACTGGCCGCAACGATGGCCTTTCCTGCGCTGTCCACCGCGGCCGAATCGCCCATGCCGCCGCGCGTCATAGTTTCCGGCGAAGGTGAAGCAGCCGTCGCGCCCGACATGGCGATCCTGTCGCTCTCGGTCATGCGCGAGGCCAAGACCGCGCGCGAGGCGCTCGACGCCAACAATGACGCCATGGCGGCCGTCATCTCTGCCATGAAGTCCGCCGGCATAGCCGAACGCGATCTCCAGACGGCGGGTATCCAGATTGTCCCGCGCTACAACTACACGAACAAGCCGGACGGTAGCCAGCAGGCGGAGCTCATCGGCTATCAGGTCACGAACACGCTGTCGGTGCGCGTGCGCGACATAGACAAGACGGGAGAAATCCTCGACAAGGCCGTAAGTCTGGGCGTGAATCAGGGCGGCGATATCTCCTTCACCAATGACGACCCGTCCTCCACCCTGACGGAGGCTCGAAAGAAGGCGGTCGAGGATGCCGTCGCCAAGGCGAAAACACTGGCAGAAGCCGCCGGCGTCGATCTGGGCAGAATCATAGAAATCACTGACCAGAACATTCAGCCGGCGCCCATTCCTCTTCGCGCCAAGGCGTTCGACTCCGCCGCCTCCGCAGTCCCCGTGCAGGCGGGCGAGAACAGCTACAGGGTTCAGGTCACGGTCACTTTTGAGCTGAAATAGATTGATCGAAACGCCATCATCAAGGAAAAACCCGGCACGAAGGCCGGGTTTTTCATAAGCAGCCGTGTTCGCCCGGCTCAGTAATATCTGACGGGGCAACCGCGCTGGCGGCCAAAGGCTACCACCACCCGTTCGCCGAACTTGCGGCCGCTCACCTTAATCGTGCGGCGACCCTCATCAAAGATGCGCGCACGGTGCAGGCCCATGCGGCGCGCCTTGTCCAGCGCCTGGCCCGCCGTGCAGAAGCGCCGCCTCGGGCCTTCAGGGTACCAGCCCCGATGGACATTCCTGTCCCTCATGTGGGCACCGAAACGGGAATCCTGATGGCTTCCGAAATTGAGATAGATGCCTTCAGCCTGGGCAGTTGCCGGAGCCGCCGCCAGCGTGCCGATGCCGATAAGGGTTGCCAGGGCGGCGCTCTTCAGTATCCGGATCATTATTTTCTCCTTGGGGATATCCAGCCGACGTTGACCATGCGTCGGCTTTTAAACCCTCTCCCCTGAACCGCCGGACAACCGCACATTCATGCGCCGTTCATGAAGCGGCCTCGCAGCAACGCCTGAATGACATCGCAGCATCGGGCTTCATGGCTCCTGTTCGAGAATATGGTCGAAATAGTCCTCAGGCTGGGCAAGATCCGCCTCGCTGGCCGTGACGACACCTTTCACGGACATGCCCGCCTCATGCACCGTGCGCGCGCTGCCCGAAACGAGAGGATGCCACCAATATAGATCATGCCCTTCCGCGATCAGCCGATAGGCGCATGTATGTGGCAGCCAATGGATGGTGCGTACGTTGGCCGGGGTCAGACCCACGCAGTCCGGCACCAGCGCCAGCCGGTTGGCATAGTCGCGGCAGCGGCAGGTGCCTGCGTCAAGCATCCGGCAGGCGACGCTCGTCCAGTGAATTTCGCCAGTGTCCTCGTCCTCGAGTTTTGACAGGCAGCACTTGCCGCAGCCATCGCACAGCGATTCCCACTCGGCAGCGCTCATCTCCTCAAGCGACTTGGTTTTCCAGAATGGCAGGTCCATGGTCGGCATGTGGACCCGCCCCCGCCCCGGGTCAAGCATCTTCACGCCTTTGCGACGCCGCGTCGCCATTCGTGGCAGGAAGCCACGATGCCGCCACCAAACCGCCGGCAACCCGCCCCCTGCGTGCCGTAGAGCCGGGCCGCGGGGAACCAAATCGGATACGGCCGGTTTCGGCATGGAAAGAATTTCATCAAGGAGACGATCATGAAACGCCAACCATGGATTTTGGCGGGCAGCGCGCTCGGCCTGCTGATGGCATCAGCACCGCTGGGCGCCTATCCCTTGCAGGGTGGCAATCTCAGCCAGGCGCTTGCGCCTTCCGCCGCCCGGCCGGTCATCCGCATCCAGGCCGAATGCCCGGAGGGCGTTTCAGCCGAAGATTGCGCCCGAGCACAAAACCGCCGTGTAAGGCGCGGCAACGATCAGGGTGAAGGTGCTGCACCGTCCGGCGAGGACGATGCCACGGAACGCAGGCGGCAGCGCCGTGAGCGACAGCAGCAACAGGAGGAGTCGGCCCCCGCCGAGCAGACGCCTGAGACCCAAGCCGCTCCCGCCGAACCGGAATCCTCGCCGCAGGAAGCCCCTGCAGAAGCCGAGCAGCCCCGCAGGCAACGCCAGCAGCAGGCCGAGCCTGCTCCCGCCCAAGAGCCGGCTCCGGCCGAAGAGCCCGCCCCGGCCCCTGCCGAGCAGGCGGCGCCCCAGCAACAGGAGACAACTCCTCCTTCCGAGGCGGAGCAGCGCCCACGCAGAAAACGCCAGCAACAGCAGGAACAGGCACAGCCTCAGGAAGAACCGGCGGCGGAGCCCCCAGCGGAAGCGCAGCCCGCGCCTGCGGAGGAAGCAGTTCCAACACCCGAACAAAGGCCGGCTCAGGCCGAGCAGGCACCGGCACAATCGGATGAGCCTGCCGAGGAAACGGCAGAGCCCCGAAACAGACGCGAGAAACTGCGCGACTACCTGAGAAAGAAGCAGCAGGGCGATGAAACACCCACCCAGGCGCAGCCTCGGCAAGCTCCCACGGAAGGCGAGCAGGCCGCTCCTGCACAGCCGCAGAACGCCGAGGAAGCGGCGCCTGCCGGCGAGGCGCAGCAGGAAACCGAACCTCAACTCCCCGCCGCGCAACGGGAGCAGGCCATTCCAAAGAGTTCTTCGGAAGCCGAGGAGCCTCTTCCGGAAAACGCCGCACCCCTCCCCGACAGCGCCAAGAGCGCAGGAGAGGGTGCGGAGGATACAGGCGAGCAGCCCCGTCGCACCCGGCAGCGTGCGCGCGGCGAGGAGCCCGAGAATCTCCCTCGATCCGATTCGGCGGCGCAGGAAGCTATCGAAAGAATTGACAGGATCGACTCCGTCGAGGCCACGGAAGGCAGGCGCATTGACCGCGACCGGTGGCAGAACGAGCGCCGCGAGCGCCGCGAGGAATGGCGCAGGCGCGAAGGTGGAGAGGTCGTCAGGGAACTCGACGACAGGGTCATCGTGCGTTTCGGCGACAGGATCTATATCGATCGCCGCGATACCAATTCCCGGCTGGAACGGAACGCCCGCGACAGCTATGTCGAGGTGCTGCCGAACAATTTCACCCGCTACACGATCGTGAAGGAAGATGGCGTGCGGGTGGTGACGGTGCGCAATGCGGATGGCGAGATAGTACGCCGTTCCCGCATCATGCCCGACCGCCGCGAGGTCGTGCTCTACTATGTGCCGGAAAGCTATTATGGCCGGATGAGGGGCGGCTATTACGACGCAGGTGCGGATCTGCCACCTCTCCGGCTTGATATCCCCGCCGACGAATACATTCTCGACGCAGAGCGCGCCCGGCCGGATGACTATTACGTCTATCTCGACGCGCCTCCCGTCGAGCCGGTGGAGCGCATCTACTCGGTAGATGAGGTCGTGCACTCCGCGCGCATCCGGGACAAGGTGCGGCGTATCGATCTCGACACCATCACCTTCGACACCGGTTCTGCCGAGATTCGAGAAGACCAGCTGAACAGCCTTGAGGCTCTCGGCGAGGCCATGAACAGGATTCTCGACCAGAACCCCGCAGAGACTTTCCTGATCGAAGGCCATACTGACGCGGTCGGCTCAGATGAATCGAACCTGGTTCTTTCAGACGAGCGGGCGCAGGCTGTAGCCGAAGCGCTGACCACCGTGTTCGACATTCCTGCCGAAAACCTCACCACTCAAGGCTATGGAGAGCAATATCTGAAGGTCAACACGCAAGGAGCCTCGCAGGAGAACCGGCGTGTCGCCGTGCGCCGCATCACGCCGTTGGTCGCTCCGGTTGCCAGTGCCCAATAGCTGACTGGCGCCACGTCCAGGTTGAAACGTGGCGCGGTCTACCCCAGATTCCTTTGGGGTTCCCTGCCCCGTCCCGTCCTCCAGCGGGACATGAAGCCCGGTCATTCCCTGGCCGGGCTTCTCATTTGCGGGAAATTCATAAAGGCCTAGAACAGGCCGGTCACTTTGGTCTGCGTGCGCTCGAACACTTCGTCTGGCACGAAGAAATCGCCAGCGAGCGGTCCCTCCACTCCCGGCGCATATTTCGAGAAATCCGTGACGCCTTCGGCGCGCAGCACCTCTTCGTCAATATAGAAGTTGCCGGTGGCCTCGCGCGACGGCCTGTTGAAGATGGCATAGGCCGCATCGGCCACGATCTCAGGCGAACGGCTCAGCGCTGCCACGGAAGGCCCGCCCAGAAGATTTCGTACTGCAGCGGTGTCGATGGCCGTAAGCGGCCACAGCGAATTGACCGCAATGCCGTCCTTCGCGAATTCGGCACTCATGCCCAGCGTGCACATCGACATGCCGAACTTGGCCATCGTATAGGCCAGGTGGTTCTTGAACCATTTGGCCTTCATATCGAGCGGCGGCGCCAGATTCAAAATGTGAGGATTCTGCGCCATCTTTAGATGTGGTATGCATAATTTCGAGACGAGAAAGGTGCCTCGCGCATTGATCTGGTTCATCAGATCGTAACGCTTCATATCCGTTTCCAGCGTTCCGGTAAGCTGGATCGCGGAAGCATTGTTGACGCAGATGTCTATGCCACCGAACCTCTCGACGGTCTTCATCACGGCTTCGGCCACCTGTGCCTCGTCCCGTATGTCGCATACGACTGGCAGCGCCCGGCCCCCGGCCTTTTCGATTTCTTCGGCCGCCGTATAGATGGTCCCAGGCAGCTTTGGATGCGGCTCGGCCGTCTTGGCAGCAATGGTAACGTTGGCGCCGTCACGGGCGGCGCGCAATGCGATCGCCAGACCTATGCCGCGCGAACCGCCTGATATGAACAGTGTCTTTCCCTTGAGCGACATTGCAGATTCCCTCTAGCCGACGGCGATCATTGCCGGGGCCTTCCTTCGGAAGCAAGGGCGGGACGTTCTTGCCTCGCCACCGCATATCAGGACAAACTTGCGCCGCCTGAGCTCAACAGTCCGAAATCGGCATCAGTCAAACAGGCGTTCGCCCTGTTCCTCAACCAGCTGAATGCCTTTCCTGATGGAGATTTCAACGGCGTCGTTCAGCCCGGCGAAGCGGTCGGCGCGAATGAAGCGGTGCTCTTTCAGCACGCCGTCAATTTCCTTGGATACAATTCCGCAGGTCTGGTACTGGCTGCCCTCCTTGAAAGGCGTCGCGCTGATAGTGAAGCCCTTATGCTCCACCTGCTTGGCAGGGGCAGCGGAAGCAGGCGCATCGCCTGACCCGCCACGGAAAAGTCGCTTCAGGAAAGACATCTTCTCATCTCCTTGCGATTACAATGGCGCGTCTTGCTCCCTTGACGCAACCGCCTTGTCTTGGCGGAGGGCCAGCGCCTCTAATGCCGTCGCGGCATTTTCCAGCATGCGGGCGGCCTCGTCCAGCTTGTCCGCCGAATCCTCGGCAAGCACTGCCCTTGACCGCTTTCGCAAGGTGCAAAACCGGATCGAGCGGCGCTGATCCAGGTCATGACAGATGCAGAAGGATTTCCCGATGATGCGGCCGTTCGCGATGCTCGAAAAGGTAAATGCCCTGCCACGTTCCAAGGGCCAGCCGCCCGTTCATGACCGGGATGGACACAGATACCGCCGTCAGCGCCGCCTTTATGTGGGCAGGCATATCGTCAGGCCCCTCATCCCGGTGGACGATATAGTCCATCGAGGGATCGTCAGCCGCCGGCACAAGCCTGCGGAAGAACGCGTCAAGGTCGCGCCTTACATCCGGATCCGCATTCTCCTGAATGAGCAAGGAACAGGAAGTGTGGCGCACGAAAAGGGTGAGCAGGCCGGTTTTCAAGCCTGCATCCTCGACGAAGCGCGTTGCGTGCGGCGTGACCTCATAGAGCCCGGCCCCGCGCGTGGCAAGGGTGACGGCTTTCTGCACCGCTGCCACGGCCAGGCCCGTCAGCTATCCAGGAAGCTCCTGAGCTTCCGGCTCCTGCTCGGGTGCTTCAGCTTCCTGAGCGCCTTGGCCTCGATCTGGCGGATGCGCTCGCGCGTCACCGAAAACTGCTGGCCGACCTCTTCCAGCGTGTGATCGGTGTTCATTCCGATGCCAAAGCGCATGCGCAGGACACGCTCCTCGCGCGGCGTAAGGGACGCGAGCACACGCGTGGTGGTTTCGCGCAGATTGGCCTGGATGGCAGCGTCGATCGGCAGGAGCGCATTCTTGTCCTCGATGAAATCGCCGAGATGCGAATCCTCCTCGTCGCCCACGGGGGTTTCGAGGCTGATCGGCTCCTTGGCGATCTTGAGCACCTTACGCACCTTCTCCAGCGGCATGGCCAGCTTCTCGGCCAGTTCCTCCGGCGTCGGTTCACGACCGATCTCGTGCAACATCTGGCGCGAGGTCCGCACGATCTTGTTGATCGTTTCGATCATGTGAACCGGAATGCGGATGGTGCGCGCCTGGTCCGCAATGGAGCGGGTAATTGCCTGCCGGATCCACCAGGTCGCATAGGTGGAGAACTTGTAGCCGCGGCGATACTCAAACTTGTCGACCGCCTTCATCAGGCCGATATTGCCTTCTTGGATGAGGTCCAGGAACTGCAGGCCTCGGTTCGTGTATTTCTTGGCGATGGAAATGACGAGTCGCAGATTGGCCTCGACCATTTCCTTCTTGGCGATCGCTGCTTCGCGTTCGCCCTTCTGCACCTGGTTGACGATGCGCCGGAACTCGCTGATGGAGATCGCAGTCTCCGTCGCCAGGCTCTGGATTTCGCCGCGGATCTCGCGGATCGTGTCCTTCTCGTTCTGGTAGAATTCCTTCCAGCCCCGCCCCGAAAGGTTGGCGATGGACTTCATCCAGTTGGGGTCAAGCTCGGAGCCTTGGTATTCCTTGAGGAATTCCTCGCGGCGTACGCCATAGCTTTCGGCCAGGCGCAGCAGCTTGCCCTCGTTCTGCACAAGGCGCTTGTTGATGTCGTAAAGCTGCTCCACCAGCGACTCAATGCGGGCCTGGTTGAGAGAGAGCGACTTCACCGCCTTGATGAGCTGCTCCTTCAGTTCCTTCAGCCTGCGATCCTGGCTGGGGGAAAGGGTGCCAGCAGCCGCCAGCCTGTTCTCCACCTGCTGGTCCTGCAGCTTGCGCAGCTTCTTATAGGTGTCGGCGATGAAGTCGAGCGTCTCCATCACCTGCGGTCGCAACTCGGCTTCCATTGCAGCGAGCGAGAGGTTTGCCTCGTCTTCCTCGTCGTCGTCTTCCTCGACACGGCTTTCGCCGCCGACATTGGTTATGTCGTCCTCGTCGTCCGAGCGGGAGCGACGCGCCGAGCGCGGCTCCTCCGCCTTCGGCTTGGCATCAGCATCGATGCGCTCGACAGTCGGCGCCTGCTTGGCTTCCGGCCCGGCATAAGTTGCCTCAAGGTCGATGATCTCACGCAGCAGAATCTTGCCTTCGTTGAGCTCGTCGCGCCAAATGATGATGGCCTGGAAGGTGAGCGGCGATTCGCAAAGGCCCGCGATCATCGTCTCGCGGCCAGCTTCGATGCGCTTTGCAATGGCGATCTCGCCCTCGCGCGAAAGCAGCTCCACCGAGCCCATTTCGCGCAGATACATGCGCACCGGATCGTCGGTACGATCCGTCGGCTCCTTCTTTGCTACCGTCGCGACCGCAGTACCGGTCTGCTCCGCAAGTTCCGTGGCGTCGTCCTCGGCGTCGCCCTCAGCCGCCTCGGCCTCGTCGCCCTGCTCGTCATCCTCCACGACATTGATGCCCATGTCGGAAAGCATCGCCATCGTGTCCTCGATCTGCTCGGAGGTCACTTCCTCCGAAGGCAGCACCGAGTTGAGTTCGTCCATGGTGACATAGCCGCGCTTCTTCGCGGCCTTGATCATCTTCTTGACAGCATCATCGGAAAGGTCCAGCAGGGGGCCGTCAACCGTACCCTCGCGCTCGTTCTCGACCTCTTCCTTTTCCTTCGTCGCCATTCTTCGTCGTCTCCAGGCAGCCGCTTGAAGCGCCGCTTTACCACCACCGCTGGCAAAATCAGCTGCGTTCGCCGTAAGGCGCGTTGCGATCAAGCCAGTATCCGCATTAGCGTTAAGTCCAGACTAACCCTGATATCTGTAGCGGGTGCCCCTTCCCGTCCAGTCTCGACCCTCCAGATAAGTTGTCCCGGCGACACCGGGCGCGGGCCAAGCATACCCGAATCGTTCTGATTCCGTTACTCCAACGGAAGGTCAAGCGCCTAAAACCTGATTCGCGAGAAAAAAGCGAATCAATTACCAGTCCAGCTCTCCACCAGGGTCAAACCCGCCCCGCTCGTCCCGAGGACACGCCAAAGCCTTCTATCAGCGCTTCTGTCGCCTGTACGTCCCGGAACTGCGCCTGGATCTCGACGAGATGGCGGTAGTTCTCTTCCGTGGGGTCGCTGGCGAGCGCAGCTTCGGCCTGTTTCAGTTCCCTATGTAAGGTTCGTGCCGTTCGGTGCAAGTGGAGCGCCTGCGCAAATGCGTCGCGAGCATCTTCCATTGCCGCGCCTTCCAGCGCGGGCCACTGCCTCGCGCGCTTCACCAGGGCCACGGCGCGATCCCATATGTCACCACAGCCTGCCCGGTGGATCGCTTCTAGGATCACCTCCCGGTCGGTGGCGAGATCGTTCGCAAGGGCGTCGAGCAGCGCCGTATGGAGCCTGCGCAAATCGCTGTTTGCGAGGTCGAGGAACTCGACATGCTCGAAATTCTCATCGATCAGCACCGGATGGTTGATGAGCGACACAACCAGAGTTGCCTCGCGCGTCGACATCGTCTCGCCCGTGCGTCGAAGCAACGGCGATCGCCCCAGGCTTTCGGTAATGGCGCTGCGATAATTTCCGCCCTGGCGCCACGGTCCGCCCTGCCGATCGGCCGTCCGCCAGCGTCCGCCTCGTCCCGCATCTTGCCGGCGGGCTCCGAAAAATGCCTGAGCCCGCTCCCGCATCTCCTGGCTGTAATGGAAACGCACGCTCTCATCGCGTATGCGGCCGGTAAGTTCGCGCAGCCTGCGTTCCAACTCGGCCCGGCGTTCCGGCGTGTCGAATACCCCGCCCGCGGTTTCGCGCATCCACAGCAGGTCGGCCAGGGGGCGCGCATCCTTCAGGATTGCGCGGAAGGCATCCGGCCCATCTGTCCTGAGAAGATCGTCAGGATCCTTGCCTTCCGGCAGCAGGGCAAAGCGCGCCGTCCGGCCGGGCTGGATGGAGGGAAGGATCAGATCCGCCGTGCGCCACGCAGCCTTGATCCCTGCCTGGTCGCCGTCAAAGCAAAGAACCGGCTCGCCGGACATGCGCCACAGAAGTTCCATCTGGTTCTCGGTCAGCGCAGTGCCGAGCGGCGCAACCACATTCTCGAAACCGGCCTGCGCCAGCGCAATCACGTCCATATAGCCTTCCACGGCTATCACCGTGCCGCCCTTCCCCGCGGCCTTGCGGGCGCGGACAAAGTTGTAAAGCACGTTGCCCTTGCGGAAGAGTTCCGTTTCCGGAGAGTTGAGGTACTTCGCCGCCACGTCGGGAGACATTGCCCGGCCGCCGAATGCAATGATCCTCCCGCGCGAATCCGGGATCGGGAACATGATGCGGTCGCGGAACCTGTCGTAGGAAACAGGAACGTCCTCGAAAACCGTCAGCCCGCAGGCCTCCATCTGTTCTCTCGTCACCCCCCTTGCCGCCAGATATTCCTTGAGCGCGTTGCGGCTGTCGGGTGCGTAGCCGAGCCTGAAGGCCTGCTGCGTGGCGGGCGTCAGCCCGCGATCGCGCAGATAGGCGCGTGCCCGCGCACCATCGGCGGCGTGCAGCCGCTCCTGGAAAAAGCAGGTCGCCATTTCCATGACCTCAGTGAGGGAAGCGCGTTGCTGCTCCCGCCGCTCCGCCTGTTCGTCGCGAGCCGGCATCCGCACCCCGGCGAGGTCGGCAATGCGCTCGACCGCCTCGGGAAAGCTCAATCCTTCGAGCTCCGTGAGAAATCGGAAGTGATCGCCGGAAACACCGCATCCGAAGCAATGGTAGCGGCCCTTCCTGTCCTCGCAGTGGAAGGAAGGACTCTTCTCGCCGTGGAAAGGGCAGCACGCCCAGTAGTCACCCTTGGCCGCATTCGTCTTCCTGCGATCCCACGTCACGCGCGGGCCGATGACCGAGGAAATCGGCACCCGGTCCCGGATCTCGTCAAGGAAGGCAGGGGTAAAGCGCATCGGCAAGCTCGTTTGAGCTTCATATATCCCCCCGCCGCGTCGGTTACGACTCCTATTGCCGCACCTTCCGAAGCGATGCCCGGTATTCACAAGACGGCAAAAGGCGGCTCGCAGGAGCCGCCTTGTCTGTCCGGCCACTCATCAGCGGGCCGCAATGACCCCGGCAATGATGCCCGAAAGGACAGAAACCAGGATATAGTCGTCGCCGACGCGGACCCATTGATGGCCGGGAGCCGGACGGTGCAGATGATGGCGGCGCCAGTCCACGCGCTCATGCCTGCGCCAGTCATGGTAGCGGTCGCCGCGCTTCCAATGGCGCTTCACGACCTTCTTCCGGTGGAGTTCGCGCTTCTTCAGGTCGCGATTGGTCGGCTTTCTCATGTGTTCATGAGAGGGCTTGCGCCAGTCCACCTGCATCGAGGAAGGCTGGGGTGCAGCCGGGACATTGAGCGGTGCCGCATGCCCGGAAAGGGCCGAGCCGGCGAGCATGGACGCGGCAAGGACAGAGAGAATGATACGCTTCATGGGAGAGTGCTCCTTCGTTGTCGGTGCCAGGAGCAATAGCGTCACGCGAATGAACCCAAACTGAACAGGAGCATTACATTTTTGTAATTGAATTTCCTGCGGTTGCGCCGATATGCAAAAGCAGGAGCTGAGGCTGATGGCAAAGCTGGACGTTCCGCGTCCTGTTCGCCTGAAGGAGAACAGGCAAGTTTAGGCGTCAGCCGAAGTCAATCATTTCCGGCCACATCACCGGCCCGACCCGGTGAACGCGGTTACCCGGAAGCCGCGGGGCGATGGCCAGGCTGCCATTGTGTCTATGATTGCTTAAACTTTTCGACGGCTTATCTAAGGAGTGCCAGCCCGGCCTTTCCCGTGAATACGAATATTGCGCTGCGCCGAACTTGGCGGAAACTATTAACCGGCTAATATATAGGCTGAAGGATACGGCATGATTCGCGACTGGATATCGACGTTCAGGCAGGTTGCACCGCTTGAAGCGGTCCACTCTGCAGAAAAGTCGTTGCCATGAGCGGTTCTGTCGTCCTGCTTCACCTTGCCGGCGCGGTCGCGCTGATGCTTTTCGCCACCCGCATGGTGAAGACGGGGGTGGAGCGAGCCTATGGCGATGCGCTGCGCCACAAGCTGCGCTCCACAATGCGCAATCCGCTTCTGGCGGTGCTGGCGGGCACGGCGCTTGCCATAGCCTTTCAGAGTTCAACTGCAGTCACTCTTCTGGTCGGCTCCTTCGCCGGCGCAGGCATCGTGTCGGGCATCGCAGGCCAGCTTGCCGTGCGCGGCGCCGAAATCGGCTCCGCCATCGTCGTCAAGCTGCTGACGTTCGACCTGACCCTCCTTGTGCCGATCTGCCTGATCGTGGGCACATTCCTGTTCATGGCCACAGAGCGGCGCGACTGGCGCCAGATCGGCCGCATCCTGGTCGGCATCGGCCTGCTCATCCTATCCCTGGAAATGATCGGTCAGGCCTCCGAACCCCTGCGCGACAGCGAGTTGATGCCGGTCATCATCGAATATTTCTCCGGCGACCCGATCACCGCCTATCTGCTCGCGGCGGTCATCACCTGGCTCTTCCAGTCCTCGATTGCCGCCGTGCTCCTGATGGCGACGCTTGCCGGCCGTGGGCTCATCACGCCCGAACTTGGCGTCATCCTCGTTCTCGGTGTCAATCTCGGCTCCTCCGTCATTGCACCCATGCTGACGCGCGGCGCCGAGGCTGGCGTGCGTGTGGTTCCGGTCGGCAACCTGCTGATGCGGGGCCTGGGCTCGCTCATCATGCTGGTGCTGATGATGAACTTCAGGCCTGCTGTCGGCTTTCTCGGAACCACAGCGTCCGACCAGATCGTCAACGCACACATATTGTTCAACGTCATCATTCTGATAGCCGGCCTGCCTCTCGCAGGGATTGTCTATCGGGCGTCTGAGAAGATCGTCGCGCTCAAGGCCAAGCCGGAGGCAGCCGATGCGCTTCATCTTACCGAACTGTCGGCGCTGGATGAGGCCGCGCTGAGCACGCCTTCCCAGGCGCTTGCCAATGCCACTCGTGAAGCGGTGCGGGTGTGCGAGACCATAGAGATCATGCTCAAGCGCATCATCGAACTGTACGAAGATGCCGACGCTGACAAGATACGCTCGCTGGCCTCTCTCGACGACCGCGTCGATGACCGGCACGAGGCGATCAAGATCTACCTGGCCAAGCTGACGAAGAACAAGCTGACTGACGACGAGGCGCAGCGCTGCCAGGAACTCATCGGTGCCTGCGTCAAGCTGGAGCAGGTGGGCGACATTATCGTGCGCAACATGCTGGTTCACGTGCGCAAGAAGTTCGAGCATGGCCTTACCTTTACGGAAGAAGGCTGGCGCGAACTCACCGATTTTCATGCCGCCGTGCTGGCCAATGCGCGAATGGCGTTCAACGTGCTGGTTTCCCGTGATGCCGAAACCGCACGGCAGCTCGTATTGGAGAAGGACCGCTTGCGCGATCGCGAGCGCAAGGCCAGCCAGAGCCACTTCCTGCGCCTGCGCGACGGTACGCGTCAATCGATCGAAACCAGTTCGATCCATCTCGATACGCTGCGCGACCTCAAGCAGATCAATTCGCTGCTGACCTCCATGGCCTATCCGGTGCTTGAGGAGCGGGGCCTGTTGCGGGGCTCGCGCCTTCAGGCTGGATGACGCGCCCCAAGCGCAGAGCAAGGGCCGGAGACGAGTACGGGACCGCCACCCTTCTGCGCTATGCCGCTCCGTCAACCCACCCTTCGGCGCTTTGCCGACTCCGTCAGCCATGAATGCGGATGATGTTCGCTACAGATTTTCGCGATTGTCAGTGCCTGTGATCCATGGTCTTTCGGCGCGCTGATAAGGAATGCCGAAGGCTTTACCATGCCGCTGCCCTTGATAGCCCTTTTCCTGGCCGCCTTCGCCTTTGGCACGACCGAATTCGTGATAGCCGGCGTGCTTCCCGAAGTGGCGACCGGTCTCGGCGTTTCCGTTCCAACGGCCGGCTATCTCGTTTCCGGATACGCATTGGGGATTGCTATCGGCGGTCCGTTGCTGACGCTGGCGACAACAAGACTGGCGCGAAGGACGCTTCTGCTCTGGTTGACCGTCATCTTCACCATTGGACAGGTTGCCTGCGCGCTCGCTCCGGATTTCTTGTCCATGCTTGCCCTTCGGGTCGCGGTAGCGGTCGCGCATGGCGCCTATTTCGGGGTGGCAATGGTTGTCGCCACCAGTCTTGTAAGCGACGAGCGGCGGGGCATGGCGGTGGCTCTTGTTCTGGCCGGTCTTACGGTTTCCGGTATCGTTGGCGTACCGGCAGGCACGGCAATCGGCAATGTGTGGGGCTGGCGCGCGACCTTCTGGGCGATGACCGGCCTGGGCCTGCTTGCTACGGCGGCCGTAGCCGCGCTTGTCCCCGCGACAGGCGCCTTGCTTGCTCCACCGGCAGGGTTGAGGCGCGAGATTGGCGTGCTCGGGCGCCAGCAGGTGTGGACGTCTCTCATTGTCATGCTGATGCTGATGCTCGGCCAGTTCGTGCCTTACACCTACATCACGCCAATGCTGACGGAAGTCACCGGCCTTGCCGCCAGTTACGTGCCCTGGGTGCTGCTGGCCAGCGGCATAGGCGCAACGGCGGGCGTATTCGTCGGCGGCCGGCTCGCCGGACCGCACCTGATGCCAGCGCTGATTGCCATGCTGGCGCTGCAAGGCCTGGTACTGGCAGCTATGTACGCGACAAGCCCCTATCCACTCCCCATGGTTGCGGTCATCGTTCTGTGGGGCGGCGTCAATTTCTCGATCGGAACCGCCGTCCAGACCCGCATCCTGAAATGGACGGCAGACGCGCCCAACCTTGCCTCGTCGCTCATCCCTGCCGGCTTCAATGTCGGAATCGCCCTCGCCGCCTTTGTCGGGGCAACCATGCTGAACGCGGGGCTTTCCTATCGAAGCCTTCCCTTGATCGGCGTCGTCGCCATGGCGGTCGCCACGGCAACCGCCTGCCTTTCCCTCGCTGCGGAACGGCGCAGTGGCGCGCGACCGCCCATCGTCACGGCGACGAGCACCTAGCGCGCGCCGAGCCCCGTTTCGCTCAGCTCAACAGTTGCTTGACGGTGCCGCTCGCCTTGCCGAAGTCCATCTGGCCGGCGAATTTTTCGCGCAGCGCTGCCATCACCTTGCCCATGTCCCTGATACCTGCAGCGCCCGTCTCGGCAATGACGGAACGGATCGCCGCTTCCATCTCGGACTGATCCATTTGAGCTGGCATGAAATCCCGAATGACGGCGATTTCCTCGCGCTCCTTGACGGCGAGTTCCGGCCGTCCGCCTTCCTCGAAGGCTTTCGCCGATTCCTCGCGTTGCTTCACCATCTTGGCGAGAAGTTGCAGGATTTCGTCATCGGAAGCCGGCTCCTTGCCCACTCCGCGATTTGCAATATCCCGATCCTTGACAGCCGACTGGATGAGCCGGAGGGTGGACAACCTTGCCTTGTCGCCCGCCTTCATTGCGGCTTTCACTTCGTCCATCACCTTGTCGCGCATGGCTGGCTCCTGATGTGCTGCCGCCGATAAATGGCATTTAGCGCGGAATCTCAAGGGGAGCCACGAAATCCATCCCTACAGCCGCAAATTTTGGCGATGGATGTCGGACTCCGCGCACCTCGTTCGTCATTGTGAAGTCAACGATGGCAATTGGGAGAACACATTATGCCCGGCACCGTACGCTTGCACCGCGTCCTTGCGACCACTCCGGAAAAGCTCTATCGGGCTTTCATAGAGGCCGACGCCCTGGCCAAGTGGATTCCGCCGAACGGATACTGCTGCACCGTGCACGAGATGGAAGCCCGGGAAGGCGGCAAGTACAGAATGTCCTTCCGAAACTTCACGACCGGCAACGCCCACTCCTTTGGAGGCGAGTTCGTGGAACTCGTCCCTGGCGAAAGGCTCCGCTACACGGACAGGTTCGACGATCCGAACCTTCCCGGTGAGATCCAGGTAACTGTCACCCTGAAGAAAGTTTCTGTCGGCACGGAGCTGAACATAGAACAGACAGGCATTCCCGACGTGATTCCGGTCGAGGCATGCTATCTCGGCTGGCAGGACTCGCTTCGCAACCTGGCCAGCCTGGTCGAGCCCGAAATCAACGAGTAGCTCTGCTCCTCTAACGACGAGAAAAGGAGCGCGAAGGCTGCTCCTGGGAAGCGTTTCACAGCGGTCAACAGACATTGACCGTGCGCCCGCCTTCCCCTATTTGCAGGTTCTGCAACCACACAGGTTACATCATGACGCGAAGCATCAGCGCTTCGCGTCTTTTGCCGCGCGGACAATCCTGCCCGCAAACTTGCAACGGAGAGCCGCCCATGGCCGCGCCCTGGACCACGGAACACCCAACCGCACTGCTCGTTTTGGCCGACGGGACGGTGATCGAGGGCCGAGGCGCAGGCGCCACCGGCTCGGCGGTCGCCGAGGTCTGTTTCAACACGGCGCTCACCGGCTACGAGGAAATCCTCACCGATCCCTCCTATGCCGGCCAGATCGTCACCTTCACCTTTCCGCATATCGGCAATATCGGCGCCAATGACGAAGACATCGAGGATCTCACCCCGGCAGCCCGTTCCGGCGCCGTGGGAGCGATCTTCAAGGCCGACATCACCAATCCTTCCAACTACCGTGCCGGCGAACATCTCGAGCGCTGGCTGAAACGGCGCGGCATCATTGCCATGTTCGGCATCGACACGCGCGCGCTCACCGCTCTTATCCGCGACAAGGGCGCGGCCAACGCCGTCATCGCCCATTCGCCGGACGGCAGGTTCGACGTGGAAGACCTCAAGCGGCAGGCTGCTTCATGGTCGGGCCTTGTGGGCCTCGACCTTGCGCAGGAGGTCACCTCCGGGCAGTCCTCGGTGTGGAAGGAAACGCCCTGGGTGTGGAACCGGGGCTATGGCGAGCAGGATGCGCCGTCGATGCATGTGGTCGCGATCGATTATGGCGTCAAAAGAAACATCCTGCGCCTTCTTTCGGGGCTGGGTGCCAGGGTAACGGTCGTGCCGGCCAAGACTGGTGCGGATGAAATCCTCGCCCTGAAGCCTGACGGCATCTTCCTTTCCAACGGCCCCGGTGATCCGGCCGCGACGGGCGAATACGCAGTTCCCGTCATCCGCGAACTGCTCAAGACCGACATTCCGATGTTCGGCATCTGCCTCGGCCATCAATTGCTGGCGCGCGCGCTGGGCGCGAGGACAGAGAAGATGCATCAGGGCCATCACGGTGCCAACCATCCGGTGAAGGACCACACCACCGGCAAGGTCGAGATCGTCTCGATGAACCACGGCTTTGCCGTTGACTCCAGGTCATTGCCCGAAGGCGTGGAAGAAACGCACGTATCGCTGTTCGACGGATCGAACTGCGGTATCGCGCTTAAGGGTCGTCCGGTATTTTCCGTACAGCACCACCCCGAGGCCTCGCCCGGCCCGCAGGATTCACACTATCTCTTCCGCCGCTTCGTCAACATGATCCGTGCGCGGAAGGGCGAACCTGCCCTGGCCGAACGCTAGGCTGAGCGGGCCTCGGGACCCCTAGCTCTTTTTCTTAGTGATGAGGGTAAGCGTTCCGTCCGTGCCCATGGCGGTCGCCACGACCTGCGCGGACGTCGCACCCTTCGCATCCAGCGCCGCCTTCGCTTCTGGCGTGGCGTCGATCGTACTGCGCAGCTGCTTCAGCGAATCTTCGCTGGCCTGGGCGACGACCTGCTCTACCTGCTCCTGGGTTTCCTGGGGCAATTCGCTGACGTCGACCACGTTGAAACGCTGGATTTTCGGCGCAGCGTCCGGCGTGGCTGCCGGCGACTGTGTCTGGCCTTGCGGCGCGGGGGCCTGCTGAGCGCCAGCCGCCATAGCCCCAATGAGGGTGAAGCCCGCGGCAAGTGCAATGGTTTTGAACATGATTGTCCCTTCTCCGGGTTGGCCCCCGCGCTTCACCAGACAGGCGCAATGAGACCTCAGGCCGACGGGCAGCAGGTCATTTCATGACCAATCCGTGTCGGGAATGGGGCCCGGCGAGGGACCGGCTTATCGCCCCGCGCCCTCGGCGGCCGGCGCGGCATTGACCTCCTTCAGCGTAGGCTTTGTCACCTTGGTGATGAAGACGAGCAGGGACAACGCAAGGAATATTCCGCCGACCACATAGGGCGCGCCGGCAAAGACGACCGGAGCGGAAGGACCCGTGAACCACGAGAATATCGCAGTGTAGAGGATCGGGGTGATGATCGACGTGATGGAGAATATCGAGGTCATGGCCCCCTGCAGTTCGCCCTGTGCCGAAGGCGGTACCTTGGCGGCGGCGAGGCTGCGTAGCGGTGGATCGGCAAGAGCTTCAAGGCAGCCCGCGACAATCACGGCATAGACCATCCAGCCCTGCCAGGCGAATGCGTAGCCGAAGGCGCTTGCTGCGGTGAAGCCCAAGCCTATGGCAGCCGTGCGCCACTCGCCAAGTGTCCGGACGACACGTGGCAGAACGGTTGCCATGATGATTGCCCCGCAAAGGCCGAAGGCGCCCAGCGACAGACCGATCTCCGTCTCGCTCCAGCCATAGCGATAGGTGGACACGAAAGCCCACACCGCCGGATACATCATATGGCCGAGCGTCATGAGAAAGAACACCAGCCCGATCCACCCAATGCCGGGATAGTTCCGCATTTGCTTCAAGGCACCCAGCGGATTGGCGCGTCTCCAGTCGAAGCTGCGCCGGTGCTGCTGTTCAAGCGTCTCAGGCAGGAAAAAGAGGGCCACCAGGAAATTGGCGAAGGCAAGACCCGCGGCGAAGTAGAACGGCACGCGCGGCCCGAACGTGCCAAGCAAGCCACCCAGAACCGGCCCGATGACGAAGCCGACGCCAAACGCAATTCCGAGCAGACCGAAATTCCTGGCCCTGTTTTCGTCAGTGGAAACGTCGGCGATGTAGGCGGACGAAGTGGAATAGCTGGCGCCGCTGATGCCCGCCAGCACGCGCCCGATAAAGAGGACGGGATAGGACCAGGCGATCGCACAAATCAGATTGTCTATGGCGAAGGTCAGGACGGAGGCAAGCAGGATGGGCCGGCGCCCGAACCGATCCGACAGGTTGCCGATCAGGGGAGCGAAGAAGAACTGCATGGCCGCGTAGACGAAGAACAACCAGCCGCCTTCGATTGCCGCCTCGCTGATGCTTGCGCCGGTCAGCTCGCTCAAATAGGCCGGCAGCACCGGCATGATGATGCCGAAGCCGATCACGTCCAGCAGGAGCGTGGTGAAGACCAGCGCCAATCCGCGTCTGGCCTTGGCCTTGTCGATCATTGTTTCCATCCGTTCGCTGCCACGCGGCTCCCTTCGGGGCAGCGGGCCGCCGGTTATAGTCGAGTGCCGCCTAGGCAACAACGTGTCGGTCATGCGCTGCTGACATCAGCCGCCAGCGCAGCGCGATCCGGCCGCCTTCAGCCTTGGGTCAGATCGGATTGTTGAAGGTGTCGCAAGCGGACAGCCTGCCACTGTTGAACCCGGCGGCAAACCACTTCTGGCGCTGCGCGGACGTGCCATGGTTGAAACTTTCCGGCACGACATAGCCCTGCATCCGCTTCTGTAGCGTGTCATCGCCGATCTGCCGGGCGGCATTGAGCGCCTCTTCCAGATCGCCCTGTTCCAACAGGCCTTTCTGGTCGGTGAAGTGACCCCAGACGCCCGCGAAGCAATCGGCCTGCAATTCCACCCGCATGGACATCTGGTTGGCGTCAGCCTCGCTCATCTGCTGCCGCATCTGGTTGAATCTAGGCAACACACCGATGAGGTTCTGCACGTGATGGCCTACCTCGTGTGCGATGACATAGGCTTCGGCGAAATCGCCGGAAGCGCCGAATTGTTGTGACAGCTGATGGAAGAACTCCGTGTCGAGATAGACTCTCTTGTCGCCTGGGCAATAGAAGGGGCCTGCGGCCGAACTGGCGAACCCGCATGCGGAACGCACGCCGCCCGAGAAGAGCACAAGCGTCGGCTCCTCATATGTCCTCCCTTCAGCCTGGAATATGCCGTTCCACACGTCTTCCGTCTCGGCAAGCACCGTGGCGACGAACTGCTTCATCTCGTCATTGGCGGGAGCACCGGACCCCTGCTCGCTATAGTCCGTGACCTGGCCGTTGCCGGGCAACAGCCCGCCACCGCCCCCGGCCAGAATCTGCAGCGGATCGATGCCGCAGGCCTTGAGGGCGAAGAACAGAACCACCAGGATGACTAATGTGGAAAGTCCGCCCCCACCGGCCCTTCCCCCAATAGGGATGCGGAACTGTCCGGGCCGGCCGAACCCTCCCGAACGGCCAAAACCCCCGCCACCTCCGCCGCGCATATCCTGCACATTGTCACTCTGCCGACGTCCTCTCCAACGCATGGTCTGCCCTCGTCACATGGGGATGGCCTTCCAGAGACAAGTACCGCAAGGGCCAAGGCAAGTCACAGGGATTCTTTCGTGCGGCAACGGGCGGGCTTTAGGTTTGTTCCGCGAAATTGCATTGATCCCGCGGCACCTGTAGGTGAGGCTGGCCGCAGGCGATCGCAACCGGCAAGATGTGAACGCCACATCGCTTACCCAAGCGTCACCCGCGACATATGCCGAAGGCTGACTTATCCTTAGTTGCATGACAGACATCACGGAAATCCGCCGTTTCTACGCCAGTATGCTGGCCGCCCAGGCTGGCGTCTCCGACCCACGCATCGAACAGGCGTTTGCCTCCGTGCCCCGCGAAAATTTTGTCGGGCCAGGACCATGGCGGGTGGTCGCAGGAGGCCACCTCTTCAAGACGCCGAGTGATGATCCTGCGCATCTTTACCATGATATCCTTGTCTCGCTGGATGCCGACAAGGGGATCAACAATGGCGAGCCGCTGCTTCACGCGATGTGGATGTCCAAGGTCGCCCTTCAGCCAGGCGAAAGCGTCTGCCACGTGGGGGCCGGCAGCGGCTACTACAGCGCGATCCTCTCGCTGCTGGTGTCGCCCGGCGGCACCGTAACTGCCATCGAGATCGAGCCGGAACTGACCGTACGCGCCGCGCGCAACCTCGCACCCTACGCCAATGTAAAGGTCGTTCATGGTGATGCGACGACCCTCGATTTGCCTCCCTCGAATGTCATCTACGTGAATGCCGGCCTTGCGGTGCCGCCGCTTTCCTGGCTGGAGTCGCTCAAGCCGGGAGGCAGGCTGATTTTCCCATGGCGGCCCAAGGATTCGATAGGGCTTGCCGTGCTGGTCCGGGAGGTTGAAGGCCGTTTCGCCTGCGAGGCCTTTATGAACTCGTGGTTCATTCCCTGTTCGGGAGTCGGCCAGGCGTCGAGCGCCAAGCTCCTGCCCACACGGGAGACAGCTACAAGGATTCGATCCCTCTGGCGCACGGCCGAACGCCGGCCGGACGAGAGCGCCGTTGCGATCTTTGACGACCTCTGGTTCTCCTCGTCGGCTCTGCCCTAGCTACTGACCCTTTCGTGCAACAGCTTCGCTTAAGCCGCGCCACCCTTACAGGATCAGCCTTCCAATGCACCCTGCACCTGTGCAATTCTTGCATGCGTCGCAGGTATCGAGGGTTGGCATAGCGCTGCATATGTTCCGTTTCTCCTACCGGATTGCAGCTGCGGGGATTGTTGCTGCCCTGCTTGCTCCCGCAGGCGGCCAAGCAGCGGACGAAGCGGTGGCGATCGTCAGCGGCCTTGCACCCGGCGATCTGCTGAACATACGCGCGGCCGCCTCTCCCGTCGGTCAGGTCAGGACCCGTCTTCCCAATGGCGCGGCGGTAAGAAATTCAGGTTGCGGCGAGTTCAACGGCTATCAATGGTGCAAGGTGCAAGTGATCGACCAGCCGGATATATCCGGCTGGGCTCCAGCCCGCTATCTGATGTCGGTCAATCCGGATGGCAGCACTACCGCCGAACTGCCAACCCTTGACGAGGAGGAAATGAAGACCGGAATGCCCGCAGTGCCTGCTGCTGGCCCAGGCGCAGATCCGGCACCTGTCCTTCCACCAAACCTTGCAGCAAGGCTGGGTGACGCTCCGAGCGCACCCGTTGAAGGCAATCAGGGGGAACCTGTCGGCTTGACCACTGCCGAGCTGGACGCCTACCGCCTTGCCCTCCTGTCCCGCGTGCCGGCAGAGCCGGGCGGTACCGATGTGGCATTGGCGGTTCCCCAGACCGCAGACTCTGACTGGGATGCGACCGGCGAAATCCCATGCGCGCGCCATGTCGGGCAACCCATGGAGCGTTGCCGGGTAGGAGTGAGACGCAGCGGCGCGGACAAGGCTGAGGTGCTGGTGACATGGCCCGACGGCGGCACGCGTCTCATCACCTTCGATGGCGGCAAGCCGGTTGGAGCCGATGTGGCCGAGGATTTCCGCTTCACCCGCGAGGGGGCGCTGAACATGATCCGCATCGGCGTCTCGGAGCGTTTCGAGATCACGGATGCCTTGGCCTTCGGCGACTGATATTGGCCGCCGCCGGCCAAGGATAACAGAGTGCGCCCCGCAAGCGGCGCAGCAGGATCAAGACAGCGCTGGAAGGGACAAAATGGGACTGCGTCATTTTCGGGCTTACATGACGCAAATTCCTCGCCTATAAGGCCCGCCTAGCCCTACTTCAATAAAATGCGTAGCCGGACGGGTCCCTCCCCCGCCCCGGCTTTTTCGCGCAAACAGACAGCCGGACGGTTCCATGCCAAAACGCACCGACATCAAGTCGATCCTTATCATCGGCGCAGGCCCGATCGTAATTGGGCAGGCCTGCGAGTTCGACTATTCCGGCACTCAGGCATGCAAGGCGCTCAAGGAAGAGGGCTACCGGGTCATCCTGGTGAACTCCAATCCGGCCACGATCATGACCGATCCGGAACTGGCCGACGCCACCTATATTGAGCCGATCACCCCTGAAGTGGTGGCCAAGATCATCGCCCGCGAGCGGCCGGATGCGCTGCTGCCCACCATGGGCGGACAGACGGCGCTGAACACGGCGCTGTCGCTGCGCAGGATGGGCGTTCTGGATCGCTATGGCGTGGAGATGATCGGCGCCGATGCCGAAGCCATCGACAAGGCCGAGGACCGCGCCCTGTTTCGCGAGGCGATGGCAAGGATCGGGCTGGAGACGCCTCGCTCCATGCTCGCCAATGCAACGGCCGTGAAAGAGGAGGACCGCCGCCGGCACGAAGCCGAGCGCGCCGCGCTGAAAGCGCAGAATCCAGATAATCTCGACGCCGCGCTGGATGCGCTGGAAACCCAGTGGAACCTCGGCGAAGGTGACCGCAAGCAGCGCTACATGGCCCACGCCATGGCCGTCGCAGCGCAGGCGCTGGAGCATGTAGGCCTGCCGGCCATTATTCGCCCTTCCTTCACGCTGGGCGGCACCGGCGGCGGCATAGCCTTCAACCG
>SMEK01000200.1_pt1 | contig 25391 bp, 27 predicted proteins | sample 2456371 | NCBI WGS metagenome assembly SMEK01 (sample SAMN10132590, study PRJNA489261) | soil metagenome | isolation source: day1 antibiotic-loamy sand soil ammended with composted manure from dairy... | place: USA | collected 2015-04-01
CGAACACTCTCATCATACCACTTCAGATACGTCTCGTTGTCGATCAGAGCGTGCTTCTTCCAACCAGACTGGACCTTGTGTACACGAACATCGGACATTAACTCCCCTCCTGAATTCTTGCGCCAAAAGCGCCGCGTCACCGCAGAAGTCGGTGCTAGATTGCGAGATACTCGTTGCGCAGGTCTTCGTTATCGAGAAGCTCCTTGGCGCTGCCGGTGAAGACCAGTTCTCCACTGTCGAGGATGACCGCCCGATCCGCAAGCCGCAGCGCGGCCACGGCGTTCTGCTCGACTATGATTGTCGTAATGCCGCGCTCCCTGATGCTGTAGACGATCCGTTCGATCTCCTTGACGATAACCGGAGCGAGCCCCTCATAAGGCTCGTCAAGCAGAAGGAGCTTGACCTCGCGTGCCAATGCGCGCGCCACGGCCAGCATCTGTTGTTCGCCGCCGGACAAGGTGACGGCCTCCTGCTTCCGCCTCTCGGCAAGCCGGGGGAAATGCTCGTAAATCTCCTCGATTTGCAGCCCGTGACCGGGGGCAACCTGCGCAAGCTGAAGGTTCTCCTCCACGGTCATGCCAGGGATGATGCGCCGGTCCTCGGGGACAAGCTGTATCCCCGCGCGGGATGCCTGCCAGGACTTGACCTGATGGAGGGGTTCACCTTCCAGCCAGATTTCGCCAGAGCGCAGTTCAGGTTGATCGAGGCGGGCAATGGTGCGCAGCGTGGATGTCTTTCCAGCCCCGTTCCTGCCAAGAAGTGCCAGAACCTCTCCCTTCCGGAGTTCGAGAGACACGCCCTGCACGATGTAGCTCTCGCCGTAATAGGCGTGAATGTCGCGCACGCAGAAGAATGCCTTCGCCGGATCGGTCATGGTTGCTGCCGCTTCCGGCGCCCGTTCCATTGCCACCACGTTCATTGCACGCTCCCCCCCAGATAGGCTTCCTGCACCCGAGGATCTTCCTTGATCTGTTGCGGCAAGCCAGAAGCGATGATGCGCCCCTGCGCGAGCACGGAGATCTTGTCGGCCAGAGAGAACACGACATGCATGTCGTGTTCGATGATGACCTTCGTCATGCCGCTCGACTTGATCTTCTTCAAAAGATCTATGGTCGTGTTGGTGTCATGTCGGCTCATGCCCGCGGTTGGCTCATCCAGCAAGAGCAGGCGCGGCCGCTGGATCAGGCACATCGCCAATTCCAGCCGGCGCTTGTCTCCGCGCGACAGTGCGCCGGAGGTGTCGAAGCGCCGGGCGTAGAGGCCGACATCCTGGAGCAACTGTTCGGCCTCCTCGCGGATTTCGATCTCCGAATCCACGCTGCGAAGCATGTTGACCCGAAAGGCGCCGTCCCTGCGGGCGAATGCAGGCGCCATGACATTGTGGAGCACCGGCAGATCAACGAAGATTTCCGGCGTCTGGAACACGCGCGAGATGCCCAGCTGGTTGATTTCGTGTGGAGCTTTGCCCGTCAGAACCTGGCCATCAAAGACCACCGCTCCGCTGGAGGGAGGAATGCGGCCGATGATGACGTTCAGCAGCGTCGACTTGCCCGCGCCATTCGGGCCGATGATGGCATGCGTCTTCCCTTCCTCGATCTGGAGATCGATGTCGGAGAGCGCGCGCAGGCCCCCGAAATTCTTGTGCACGTCGGCTGCATGAAGGATGATGTTAGGCTGCGTTGCCATGATGCTTTTCCCTATTCCGCCGGATGGGGATGAGGTTGCGCGCCCGAGCCTTTCAGGCGTCCGGTCAGCCAGCGTGCAAGGCGCTGGCTTCCCTCAACAAGGCCGCCCGGCAGGAACACTACGATCAGGACGAAGAGCAGGCCCAGCGTCAGATGCCATCCTTCGCCGACGAATTTGGAGAGAACGGCCACAACCACCTGCTCCAGGCCGTCTGGCAGGAAGGACAGGAAGCTGTGCAGTATGTTGGTGTTGATCGCAGAGAAGATGTTCTCGAAATATTTGATGAGCCATGCGCCGACTACCGGGCCGTACAGCGTACCCACCCCGCCCAGGATCGTCATGAGCACTACGTTGCCTGACTCGGTCCATTTCATTCTCTCGGCACCGGCCAAGGGATCGGTGACGGAAAGCAGCGCACCGGCCAGTCCGGCAAACATTCCCGAGATGACGAATGCGGCAAGCGTGTAAGGCTTGGTGTTGAAGCCGGTATAGCTCATCCGGGTCTGGTTCGACTTGATGCCGCGCAGCGCCAGTCCGAAGGGCGACCTGAAGATCAGCTGTGAAATATAGAACGAGACGATGAGCAGTACCGCGCAGATGTAGAAGCCGGTATAGCCGCTTATGGATCCTCCCAACAGCGTCGGATGCGGCAAGCCGTCCGTCGAAGCGCTGGCGCCAAACAATGCGTCGAGCACGCGTGGGTCGTTCTTGGCCAGCAGGAGGCCGGTCTCGCCATTCGTGATGGGCGTAAGCACGGAATATGCCAGGCTGTAGCACATCTGCGCAAAGGCAAGCGTCAGGATCGAGAAGTAGATTCCTGTCCGCCTCAGGCAGAAATACCCAATCACCAGCGCAAAGATGCCGGTCACAACCACGGCAAGCGCCATCGCCGGAAGGATGTCCATGGTGAGCAGCTTGAACGACCACACGGTGGTGTACGAGCCCACTCCGAGGAAGGCCGCATGGCCGAAGCTCAGATAGCCGGTCAGGCCGAACAGAATGTTGAACCCGATCGCGAAGATCGCATAGATCGCAAATTTCTGCATGAGCCCTGGATATGCCGCGCCGAAAGGCGCGAGCCATATCGGCATGGTCAGCACTATGGCCGCGAATATTGCCAGCTTGCTCAAGTCGGTTCGAGACAATGAGACCATGGGATCAGTTCTCCATGATTCCGCGACGGCCCATCAGTCCGCGAGGCCGCACAAGAAGAATGACAACCGCGACGAGGTAGATGACTACCTGGTCGATGCCCGGCACGAGCGACTTGACCTCCGTCATTGAAGCGAATGATTGCAGAATCCCCAGCAGGAAGCCTGCGGCCACGGCTCCGCCCAGCGAGCCCATTCCGCCGACAACGACCACGACGAAGCTGAGCACCAGGAAGTCCATCCCCAACTGGTAGTTGGGGGCCAGCAGCGGCGTGTACATGACGCCCGCAACGCCAGCCACTACGGCGGCCAGCCCGAAGACGATCGTGAACCGCCTGTCGATGTCGATGCCGAGGACACCGACCGTTTCACGATCGGCCATACCGGCCCGGACGACCATTCCGAACGTCGTGAACTGAAGAAACGCAAAGACCCCGCCGATGACGACCGCGGAGAAGGCCAGATAGACGATCCGCCACCATGGATAGGTCAGGGTATGCGGATCCATTCCGAGCCAAACCCCGATATCGGCGGCGCTGCGGAGGTCGGAAGGGATCGGCTGCGGGATCGGATTGGCTCCGAAAAAGCTCTTGACGATCTCCTGGAGCACAATGGCCAGGCCAAAGGTGACCAGGATCTGCTCGGCATGCGAACGCTTGTAGAAGTGCTTGATGATCCCGCGTTCCATCGCGATGCCGATCACAAGCATGGCGGGTACCGCAAGAAGAATGGAAATCGGAACGGAGTAGTCTACGAGAACGGCACCGAAATCGCCGAACCAGTTCTGGACGAGCGGCGTGCGCACCTCCACCGGCGTACCCCAAGGAGAAAGATTCTCCGGATCGATCGTCACCGTTTCGAGGGTGATCAGGTAACGGAATGTGACGGCACAGAAGCAGCCCAGCATGAAAAGGGCGCCATGCGCGAAGTTCACAACGCCGAGGGTACCGAATACGAGCGTCAGACCGAGGGCAATGAGCGCGTATGCGCCGCCCTTGTCCAGCCCATTGAGCAACTGAGCCAGAAACGCGTTCATAGATTCTTCCTTAGCTGAAGACGGTGCGCGCGGAGCTGGTCCCGGCCCGAAAGCCGGGACCTCGCCTTGTCAGCACTGATTGGGCTCGTACGGACCCAGCTCTCCGCCAAAGATGGACGGGTCGTAGGTGACCTTGTCCCGCGGCGTCTTACCGATCACGTTGAGCACATCGAACTTGCTCGACGGATTCTCGTTGCCGCGAACCACAAGCACCTCCTTGAAGCACTGGTGGTCGCTATCGCGATAAAGCGTCGGCCCGTTTCCGGCTCCGTCAAACTCAAATCCTTCCAGCGCCTTGATGACCTCGGGCGGATAGAAGGTCCCTGCCCTTTCCACCGCGTCGGCATACAGGATCGCCTGGACATAGCCGGTGTGGGACGACTGGGAGGGCGGAGCGCCATATTCTTCGCCGTAGGACTTTGTGAACGCCTTCGTTCCTTCGTCCTCAAGCGCCCAGTGCCAGTTTGACGTGCCGATGATGCCTTTCACCGCATCGCCGGCGCCGACAGCCATCAGCTCCGAGAACATCGGAACGATGATCTCGAAGTTCTTGCCATTGGCCTGGCGGTCGCGCAGTCCGAACTGGGTCGCCTGCGGCAGCGAGTTCACCATGTCGTGGCCATAGTGATTGAGAATGAGCACGTCGGCGCCGGAATTGAGAACAGGCGTGAGATATTGCGAGTAGTCTCCCAGGCCGAGGGGAGTGCGCACGGTGGCAACGGTTTCCCATCCCAGCGCCTCGGTCGCTGCCTTGATGGATTCTTCCTGCGTCCAGCCCCAGGTGTAGTCGGCAGTGAGGTGGTAGGCCCGGCGCTCAGTGCCGTATTCCTGGGCGAGGATGGGGGCGATCGCCACGCCGGACTGGTAAGCGTTGAAGAAATGCCTGAAACCGTAGCGGCGCTTGTCCTTGCCTGTCGTGTCGTTGGAATGCGTAAGGCCGGACATGTAGATGACGCCCATTTCCTGGCAGAGACTCTGCTGGGCGATAGCCTCGGCCGACGTAACACAGCCACTGACCATGATGGCGCCGTCGCGCTCGATCATGCGCCGCGCGCCATCCCGGGCAACGTCGGTGTTCGTCTGCGTGTCACCGGTCACGTATTCGACCTTGCGCCCCAGAAGGCCATTCCCCTTCAGGGCAACGGGCTTGAGGGTGTTCAGGATACCGCCGTCGCCCTCGCCGTTAATATGCTTGACCGCAAGCTGGTAGCCCTTGAGCTGGTCCAGTCCCTCCTCGGTGTAAGAGCCGGTCTGCGGCACGTTGAAACCGAATACCACACGCCCCTTGGACGGGTCGTTGCAGAATTCCTCCGCCCATGCGCCCTTGGTAAAAACATAGGGCGCTCCCAACGTCACGAGCCCCGCCCCTGCACCCTTGAGGATGCCGCGTCTGGTCATGCGGAATTTGGTCATCTTCACTCTCCTCCACGATGGCAATAGCCTCACACAGGAGAGCCGAACCCAGTACAACTATGCAATAGCCCTTTGTAATATATATTTTTTTTTGTAATTTTCCTTTTTTTTGTAAAGCAACTATTGTAAATGTTTGTACAGGGAGGAGGCGATGCGCGCGCCAATCGGCATCCAGATCAGACGCAAACGGTTGGCGCTCGGCCTCTCCCAGGCCGCGTTGGCGAAGGCTGTCGGCATCTCGGCCACCTATCTCAATCTCATCGAGAACAACAAAAGAGCGATCGGCGGAAAGCTGCTCGTACGGATTAGCGAACGGCTGGGGCTGGATCTGGACCAATTGTCGGGCGTCACCGAATCCCGTTCCATCCAGGCCATCGAGGAACTTCTTGCCGACCCGGCAATGGCAGGGATCGAGATGGAGCCGGCGGCCATTCGGGATTTTGTGGCACGCTTTCCAGAAGCAGGGCTGGCTCTTACCCGGCTTTACCGGCTGTATCTGGACGCGAGCGCAAGCATCGACGTCTATAGCCACAGGCTTCGCTCGGATCCGCTTCTGTCTCAGATGCTGCATCAGGTCCTCAACAGGATTTCCGCCATTCGGTCCGGGGCTGAGATCCTCGACAAGGTGCCGGATCTCACGGATGCCGAGCAGAAGCGCTTCAGCGCCACGATCAGCCGGGAGAGCGAGGAACTGACAAGCACCGTAAGGAGCCTCGTCGACTACTTCGACAGAACCGCCTCGCTCGAACGACCCATTTCGCCGATGGCCAACCTGGACGAGGCCATCATCGCCCACCGAAATCATTTCCCCGGCCTCGAAGCGGCCGCCGATGAACTCAGGGCCGAACTGGCCGCCACCACCGTTCTGGAGGAAAAGGAACTCGAGCAGGCTCTATGGCGACGATTCGGCATTCGCTCGGTGCGACTGCCGGCAGGTTCCAACATTGTCGGTCAGTACCGCTACGAGCCGGACGAAGGCAGGCTCCTGTTTCGTGGGTCGGCGGCCCGCTCAACCCGAATCTTCCAGATGGCGCGGATATACGCCAGCAAGGCGGCTGCGCAAACGATCGAAGCGACAGTCGAGGAACTCAGGTTCAACTCGGAAGAGGCGCGCCGGATCGCCAGCAAGGCCCTCTCCTCCTACGTCGCTGGCGCCATGATGATGCCCTATGAACGCTTCCTGGCGGACGCGGAGGCATTGCGTTACGACATCGAGCTGTTGGCCCATGTGCATGGAGCCAGCTTCGAGCAGGCGGCCCACCGTCTGGTAACTCTCCGGCGGAAGGGCGCAGAAGGGGTTCCTTTCGGTTTCCTGCGCAGCGACCGGGCCGGGCGCTTGACCAAGCGATTTCCCCTGCCCGGGCTAGCCTTGCCGCTTTCCGGACATGGCTGCGTTCTATGGCCAATCTTCCGGGCTTTCGGCAGCACCGATCTTGTCAGGCAGGTTGCGGAGTTTCCCGGCGGGGAGCGCTTCCTTCTGATTGCAAAGGCCGTTTCCAAGCAAATGCCGAGCTACCGCGAGGAGGCACCGGCCTATTCGATCATGCTGGCATGCGACCTGGTGCATGCTGACCGCACCGTCTATTCGGATGGCCTCGACCTATCACAACGGCCGGTCGCGGTCGGGGCATCGTGTCTCCTGTGCCCGCGGCAGGAATGCGGCCATCGTCAGGAGGTCCGCTCCACCTCGACGTGGCTGCAGTGAGGCTGAAGCGGCAGGGTTACCTGAAAGCAGGCTCCCGTCAAAGTACCGTTGACCAGTTCGAGCTGGCCGCCAAGCCTTTCCACGATCCGGTGGCTGATATTCAACCCCAGGCCAAGACCAACGCCCGCCCCCGAGTGGGTGGAAGTTCCTGCGCGCACGAACTTGTCGAAAATGCTTTCCCTGTAGGGCTCGGGAATGCCGCTGCCATTGTCCGAGATTTCGACCACATATTTATCCTTCTCCAGACGCGACGTGACGTGAACCTGCGGATCAGGCGAATCATTGTGCGAGATGGCATTGGCGATAATGTTGATGAAGACCTGACTGAGGCGCCCTGAATCAGCAAGAACCCAGGCGTTCCCTGCCCTAGGCCCGATCTCGATCGATACGGTGCGGCGCCGGGCAAGCGCCTCGCAAACGGTGATGGCGCGGTCGAGCACCGCCTCGCCATCGGTCAGCGTATTCTCCCAGTTTCTCTCTCCATGCTCCAGCGCGCTCAGATCCAGGATTTCCTCGATAAGTCGGGTCAGGCGCACGCTCTCGTTATGTATGGTGGAGATGAATCGCTCGGTCTGTTCCGCAGGCAGGTCGCGTTCCGTCATCAGTATTTCCGAGAACGAACGGATCGACGTCATGGGCGTGCGGATCTCGTGGCTAACCTGCGAGAGGAAGTCGTCCTTCTGGCGGTGCAATTCCTGCAGCTTGGCGTTCGCTTCCTGCAATTGCTGGGCAGTCGTGTGAAGCTCGCGCGATTTCAGCTCGAGCTCATGGGAATATTCCATCACCTGCTGGGTTTCGTCCGCCATCCGCATAACTTCTTCCAGCGATATGGTATCGCCGGCAACGACGGTCGTGAGCAGAATATGCGCCGAGGCCGAGCCGATGGAGCCGGCCAGTTCCTTCTCCAGCGTCGCAATGAAATCGGGCGGCACGTCCGCATCCGAATTGGAATGGCTGTGGACCACGCCCGACATTTCGAACAAGGCGGTGGCACGCTGCCAGCCCAGAACCCGCTCCGCCACGAAAAAAAGCTCTCCGGTGGTGGCGGAGCCACGGAGGATTTGCGGCTGCACCGCTCCCCGGCGCCGGAACGCATCTACAAACAGTGTTGCCTGTATGCGTTCGAGCGCGCCGGGCGTGGACAGCATAGAGACAATCGCCAATGTCGACGTGTTCAGAAGCAGGCTCCAGAAGACCGAATGGACAAGCGGATCGAACCCGGCCATTCCGAAAAGCGCTTCAGGTCGCAGCGCGGTAATGCCCCAGGGGCCGTTCTGCATCAGGGCCGCCACGGCGGGACTGGTCGACTCGAAGCTGGGCAGGAACATGGTCCAGGCCCAGACGCAAAATCCGATGAGCGTTCCAGCGAATGCACCGTGGAGCGTGGCGTTGCGCCAGTAGAGCGCGGCCAGCAAAGACGGAAGAAACTGGGCCACGCCGGCGAAGGAGATCAGCCCGATGGGCGCAAGGGCATCCGAATCCTGGGTGAACCAGAAATACAGGAAACCGAGCAGGAGCATGACGGCGATCGAGACGCGGCGCGCGCGCAGCAGCAACCGCGCAATGTCACGTTCACCGGTTTCTTCCGTGGCGCGCGTTCCGCGCAACATCAGCGGAAGCACGATATGGTTCGAAACCATGATCGAAAGCGCAATCGACGCCACGATGATCATGGACGTTGCGCTGGAAAAACCGCCGATGAATGCGAAAAGGGCCAGCGCATCATAGCCGGCTGACATGGGCAGGGTCAGGACGAACATGTCCGGATTGGAGCCTGCCGGCATGGTGGCAAGACCATATAGGGCGATCGGCATCGTGAAGATGCTCATCAGCAGCAGGTAGGTCGGGAAGGCCCAGCCGGCGGTGCGCAGATGGTTTTCGTTCGAGCTTTCGACCACGGTGATCTGGAATTGCCGTGGAAGGCAGATCACGGCGCACGCCGAAAGGACAAGTACCGCAACCCAGCGGCTCCCGAAAGGCGCCTGCTCGTGGATTTCCAGGCCGGCTGCCACGGCCTGGGCGTACACCTTGCTCATACCGCCGCCCAGGCCGTACACGACGAACACCCCGACGGCCAGAAGGGCGACAAGCTTGACCACCGCCTCGAATGCGATCGCCGCAACAACGCCCGGATGCTGCTCACGTGCGTCGACATTGCGCGTTCCAAAGAGAATGGTGAACATGGCCATGCCGACCGCCACACCAAAGGCGAGTGTCAATTCATCGAGCCGGGCCAGGTGATCCTCGCCTCCCTTGGCGACGGAGACAGCCTGGATGGAGGTGGTGATGGCCTTGAGCTGGAGTGCGACATATGGGGTCACGCTGATGACGGCAATCAGCGTCACCAGCACGGCGAGACGGCTGGACTTGCCAAAGCGCGACGACAGGAAGTCGGCGACGGAGGTGATGCCCTGCGAATGGCTGATGCGGATAAGCTTGCGCAGCAGGAACCACCAGCCCACGAAAACGATCGTCGGCCCCATATAGATGGCCATGAACTCAAGCCCGCTGCGCGCCGCGGTTCCCACGGCACCGTAGAATGTCCAGGACGTGCAATAGACCGAAATGGAGAGCGTATAGACGCCTGGCGAGCGAAGGAATCTCGCGTAGCCGCTATGCGTATGCTGGTCGGACACCCAGGCTATGAGGAACAGAAGTCCCACATAAGCCACGCCGGTGAGGATAACGAAATCCGGAGACAGCATTTAAGCAAGCTCGGACGGGGTTTTGGAGCCAACCTCCTCTTCCGTGCTGCCGGCAGTCGATCCGGTATCAGGCAGCCAGAATACGAGCCCGACCGCGCCGCCGACTAGAAGCAGCCAGACACCGAAGAGATAGGCGACCTCCAGCGGCACACCGAATATGCGCTCGCGAATGACGAACAGGTTGATCAAGAGCGGCATCAACAGGACCGCCCCGAAGGCCGGGATAATGATTGCCAGGTCTTCCCGCTTCTCCCGGTCCCTGCGGCCAAGATGCCGCTCAGGCATGGCGAAGTGTCAGCATGCGCCGCACCTCCTCGACCACTTCGACATTGGAATAGGGCTTTGTGATAAATCCGTCGGCGTTCAGTTCGGCCGCGAGTTCCCGATCGTATCGCTGACCGCGGGCCGTGAGGACCACGACCGCCATGTCCTTCGTGGCAGGGTGAGCGCGAATCTCCTTCAGAACGTCCAGCCCGCTCTTCTTTGGCAACATGATGTCGAGAAGCAGCATTCTCGGCCTAAGCCGCCTGGCTGCCTCCAACGCCATTTCACCGTCGCGCGCGACAGCAACGGACCAACCGTTCCTGCCGAGGATGAAACTAAGCGAGTCCAGGATGGCTGGCTCATCCTCGACAATAAGAATGTCCGTCATATGCTCTCCCCCCGTTCGATTGGCCCTCCCACCAACCAGATCGTTCAACTATCCTCCTGCAAACCTGCCGCCGGCTGCAATTCATTCTCCGCCGGATTTCACATGACAGCGTGAACGAACAGGGACGTCTTGCACCGCCATTGTCGGAGGGTTTTGCCTCCGGACGCGGTCCAGGGGCCTCCTCTCACCGATCCGGGACGGGACAAGGAAGGGTGCACGATCCGGCGATTGCGATGGATCGAACCACCATAAAATCTTCCCAGCCGTTGGTGTCGACCCGGGGTTACGCTCTCGCGACGAGCAACATCCAGCCCGCGATTGTTTCTAGCAAGCTCCATCATGGATGAGCTTGCCAGCTACTGTGCGAATGTCAACTCGCTAACAGTGCCGACGGCGACCCCTGCGGCCTGCTGCCCGCTTGATGCCGGGAGAAGGGACATCGCCGGCGGCCGGGGAAGCCGGCGGCAAGACAGGCTCAAACGCTCAGGGCTTCGTCGTGAGCTGGCCCGGTGCGACTTTAATGCCGCTGCCGCCCAATACTCTGGCCCGGAGTCGCTTGCATCCGAATGTTCGCTTGCTATCGCCCTGACAGCAATACGACCCTGTTTCATCACACATGACAAAATGCACGTAGGCACGATTGTTCAGAATATCGTCTTCCATTTTGTCTATGCAGGCGTTCGCGTCCGGAGTCTGGAGCTGATCGGCAGTGCATCCCATGGACACGGGCTTCTTAGGCTTTGCGGAGGCGTCAAACACAATGGCACTGGCGGCCAGAATTGCTGCAGACACCATGAGCGTAACGGGAAACCTCATCGCCTTGTCTCCTTGACATGCCCGGCCATCGACTGAGGGCCACACGACGCGTGATGTGCGATGTTGAACGCCTCACTCCTCCCAGACATCAGCCGTACGGGCTATGACAGTTTTCGGCGAACCGGTGGCGTCAATTCCCGTATCAGGAGTTGAAGGCCGCGCTGATCCCTGGTGTTGGTCTTGTCGTAGATGGCCGCGAGCTGCGCCTTGACGGTGTGCTCGGATACGCCGTGCAGCTGTGCAATCTCGCTACGGGTCTTCCCACTTCCCACCAAGCTTGCCACGCGCTTCTCTGCCGATGTCAGGCCGAAGAGCGCCGCCACCGCATCAATCGCCGGCGTTACGTCGCTTCCCGGAGCGGCTATGAAGACAGCTGCGGCAGCATGTATGGAAAACTGGGGCTGACCGAGCCGTCGCGCCAGCGGAAGCACATGGGCGACACTCGGCCGCTCATGCCCGCCAAGCGGAATGTCAATGCCACTGGGGCCGAGAAGAACCTCGTCCTGATGCCCGGTCTTGACTGCGTGGGCGACAGCGTCATTCGCTCGAGAATAGTTCAAGACGAGCTTTCCGGAGAATTGCCGGATCGCACCTTCTTCCCGCAACATCACCTCTGCGGTGGGATTGGCATGAACAATCCTCATGTCTTTCGTTACGACGACGACCGGATGCGCGAGACTTTCCAGGATTTGTTGGAACAGGCCTGCCTGGCAGCGCTCCTTCTCAAGCAAGTCGCCAATGGTTACTGCCCTACGAATGTGAGGCGCCAACTCCCTGACAAGCCCCATGGCGCGCGGGCCGAGAGGACTCCTCGATGAGGTAACGGTGTTAAACGCGCCTATCGTGCGGTGGCGCTTCATGACCAAGAGGTTCGCCCCCACGCGCAAGTGGTTGGGCTCGAACCATTCCTTTTGAATCCGGCTGCCATTCCAGATTTCCACTCCATCCGGGCCGTGCAGCGCGCAGAAGGCTTCGAAATCGAGAGGCTCGTCGATCTCGAAACGATGCAGCACATGATAGAACGGCATGAGCGCCGAATAGGTATGGAACAGCGTTCCGAGAACGCGGGGATCGCCATGGGCGCTCAGGAAACGCGCCTCGCGCGTCGGCACGTCGAGCACCGCCAAAGTAATTATTTCGCTATCCGTCAGTTCAGCGATATGGGAGAGCGTTGATTGCCAGAGGCGAGGTTCGACTATGCAATCATAAAGCCTTCCGATCGTCTCATTCACATCGGAGAACTTCACCTCCCTGACCAGGAATATGCATGCAGGGAAAATTTACACGTAACAGGCGGCATTTCCAGTCTTTATCTCTTTCCCGCAGGCGCGCCTCCCCGCAGAAAACCATTTCCGAACTGGAAGTTCGAAAGGGCAGAAACACCGTTCCTGACCCGTTGGCGGGACGGCTGCGTAACCGCAGCACACCGAGCTGTGACAACACGGGTCAAATGCCCTCGCCGGATGATTCGCATGGGCAGTGGAGGCCGATCCAGACGTGCCTGACGGCCAGTGACGCCGAAGGTAGCGGATAGAATGCCATTCGTTGCATAGAACGTCATTCCCATAAGAAGCGGCTCTTTGAAATTTTTCTCTAATCCCATGAAAATCACGGCGCGTCCGTTTCTCATCGGCCGGAATGTTACCGGCTATCTTGACCCAGAATTCACCCCTAACAGCTCAGGTTCATTTCGGATGAAGAAACTTCTCCTCGTCGGTGCCGCGCTCTACGCCCTGGTTGCCACGCCAGTTCATGCGCAATCAGCAGACAAGATTCTGAACGCTTCCTACGACATCGCCCGGGAACTCTTCGCAGACATCAACAAGGCGTTTGTCGGGCAGAACCCCGGCAAGACCGTCGACCAGTCGCATGGCGGGTCCTCACGGCAGGCCCGGGCGATCCTGGAAGGCCTTGAGGCGGACGTCGTCACCTTCAACCAGGTCACCGATATCGATGCGTTGGTGAAAGGCGGCTTCGTATCTGACGACTGGCAAAGCGAGTTCCCGAACCAGGCCTCGCCCTATTATTCGCTGCCCGCTTTCCTGGTGCGTGAAGGCAATCCAAAGGGCGTCAAGGATTGGGACGACCTTGTGCGCGATGATGTGAAAGTCATCTTCCCCAACCCCAAGACCTCAGGAAACGCGCGCTATACCTATCTCGCGGCCACGGCATATGCGAAGGAAGCCTTCGGCAATGACGAGGCCAAGGTCCGCGAATTCGTGACCAAGCTGTTCGACAACGTGCCAGTGTTCGACACGGGCGGCCGCGCCGCAACGACGACCTTTGTGGAGCGGGAGATCGGCGACGTACTGATTACCTTCGAAGCCGAGACGCGCGGCATCGCCAAGGAGTTCGGAGAGGACAAGTTCGACATTGTCGTGCCCTCCCTCAGCCTGCTTGCCGAATTTCCGGTCGCCATCGTCGACAAGGTTGTGGACAACCGCGGCTCGCGGGAGTTGGCAAAAACCTATCTCGACTTCCTCTACACGCCTGAGGCGCAAAAGATCATCGCCACCCACGGCAATCGCGTGAACAACGAGGCGGTTGCTGCGGAATTCAAGGATCAGTTTCCTGAAGTCCGGCTGGTGACGGTGGAAGACGTCTTCGGCGGTTGGGAAAAGGTCCAGGCTGAGCATTTTGCATCGGGTGCCCTCCTCGACCAGATCTACGGCGAGCGATAAGAACCTTCCCGCAATCTATCGGGGCCGGCGGGTCTGGACTCGCCGGCTCCTGTGTATGCAAGAGGTGATCAGCGTGCGCCGCCGCGTCCTGCCTGGCCTGACCCTTTCCCTTGGCATCACGCTCTTCTATGTGGGGCTGATCGTCGCCCTGCCCTTGGGCGCCTTGATTTTCAAGGCAGCAAGCCTCGGGCCGGATGACTATTGGCGCATTGTCTCCTCGGGCCGGGCAGTGGCCAGCTATCGCGTGACGATTCTCTGCGCCGCAGGTGCGACAGCTTTCAACCTCGTGTTCGGGCTTGCGCTCGCCTGGGTGCTCGTTCGCTATTCCTTCCCGGGCAGACGGATCATCGATGCGATCATCGACCTGCCGTTCGCTTTACCCACCGCGGTAGCGGGAATAGCGCTCACCACGCTGTTCGCGCAGAACGGCTGGTTCGGCTCGTGGCTGGCGGAAGCAGGCATCCGCGTCGCCTACACGCCGCTCGGCATCATGATTGCTATGGCTTTCACGAGCCTTCCCTTCATCGTGCGAACCGTGCAACCGGTGCTGGAGGACCTCGACCCCGCTCTGGAAGAAGCTGCACAATCCCTGGGGGGATCCGACCTCGCCATTTTCCGGAAGGTCATTCTGCCACTGCTTGTTCCGGCACTTCTTGCCGGGGTCTCGCTGGCATTCGCCCGTAGCCTGGGCGAGTTCGGCGCGATCATCTTCATCGCCGGAAACCAGCCCTTCGAGACCGAGATCACCGCGCTTCTCGCCTTCATCCGCCTCGAAGAATATGACTACCAGGCGGCGGCTGCGATCGCCTCGGTAATGTTGATTGCCGCCTTTGTAATGCTCGCCATCACCAACCTCCTGCAGGCGCGCGCTCTGCGCTACACGGGGAGGTCCTGAGATGGACAGGGCGCTTCGCAAGGGCAGGCCGCCGCGGGTTGGCGACAGGCCGGCAGTACGTCGCAGCCTCATTGCCTTCGTTCTGCTCACGGGAGCGGTGCTCGTCGTTGCTCCGCTCGTGGTGATCTTCGCTCAGGCGTTTTCCAAGGGCTGGAACACCTTCGCCGAGACAATTGCGCATCCCGACACACGGCACGCCATCTTCATGACGGTGGCAACGGCGCTGATCGCCGTTCCCATCAACACGGCATTCGGCGTTGCGGCCGCCTGGGCCATCACCAAGTTCGAATTTCCCGGCAAACGTCTGCTCGTCGTGGTGATCGAGATACCCTTCTCGGTCTCTCCGATCGTCGCCGGCGTCGCCTATCTGTTCGTCTATGGGCTACAAGGCGTGTTCGGGCCGGCGCTGCAGGCAGCCGATATCAAGATCCTCTTTGCTCTGCCCGGCATCGTCTTGGCATCCATGTTCGTGACAGCACCCTTCGTCGCACGTGAACTGATCCCGCTGATGCAGGCCCAGGGGCGCGATCTCGAGGAGGCCGCCACCTCGCTAGGCGCTTCCGGCTGGCGCACATTCTTTTCCGTCACGCTGCCAAATATTCGCTGGGCGCTGCTCTATGGAGTGGTGCTGTGCAACGCCCGCGTCATGGGCGAGTTCGGCGCCGTCTCTGTCGTATCCGGCAACATCCGCGGCCAGACCAACACGCTCCCGCTTCACGTAGAGCTGCTGTATCACGACTATCAGACGGTTGGCGCCTTTGCGGCTGCGTCGATCCTCACCGTGCTGGCCGTCGTCACCATCGTGGCGAAAGTGATGCTGGAGCGCCAGGGGGCAGGCCGCGCCAGCCGCCCAACGCTCGCAGGCCCTGCTGTCGAGGCAAAGGAAACCAGGCCATGAAGATCACGCTCGACAATGTGGTGAAGACCTTTGACACTTTCCGGGCTGTCCACGGCGTCTCGCTGGAAATCAGCAGCGGCGAACTGGTGGCGCTGCTCGGCCCATCAGGCTCCGGCAAGACGACGATCCTGCGCATGGTTGCAGGCCTGGAATATGCCGATGGAGGACATATCCTCTTCGGAGACAGGGATGCGACAGACATACCGGTCCGCGACCGGCGGGTCGGTTTCGTTTTCCAACACTATGCGCTGTTTCCGCATATGACCGTCGCCGAGAATATCGCCTTCGGGATGAAGGTCTCCCGGCAGAGGCGTACCCGGGAGCAGATCGCAAGACGGGTTGCGGAGCTTCTCGATCTCGTCAGGCTGGAGGGCCTTGGCTCGCGTTTCCCGAGCCAGATTTCCGGCGGACAGCGGCAGCGTGTCGCCCTTGCCCGGGCGCTGGCCGTCGACCCTCAGGTTCTTCTTCTCGACGAGCCGTTCGGTGCGCTCGACACCAATGTGCGGCGCGATCTTCGCCGCTGGTTGCGGGAAATACACGATCAGCTCGGCATCACCACCCTATTCGTCACGCATGACCAGGAGGAGGCGCTTGATCTGGCAGATCGCGTCGTCATCCTGGACCAGGGGCGAATCGTGCAGGAGGGAACCCCGGAGGAAGTCTGCCGCAGGCCAAGCTCGCCTTTCGTAACGCGGTTTCTCGGCGATGCGCATCGTCTTGTCGGCCCGGTAACATCAGGCCTTGCTCGCGTCGCCGGCGGCACGGTCGCCGTCCCGTCCCTGCCCGATGGACAGGCGGAAATCTTCGTGCGGCCTGCGGATCTGTGCTGGGGCCAGGGAGACATTCCGGCCGAGGTTATCCGCGTCATCGACCGGCCGGACAGCCGTCGCATCGTGGTTCGCCTGGAGGACGGCGCCACGCTTGAGCTCGACCTTCCGCCAGAGGCGAGCATCAAGAAAGGCGACCGGCAGACACTGGGCATTCGCCGCGCGCACGCATTTCCTCTCGGCTAGGACAACCCTCCGGCCGGTAAAACGAGTCTCTAGATCGCGATCTCTGCCTGCAGCGCCGCCATGTGGGCTGCGGCAGCGGCCGTTGCGACCTGCTCGATAGCACGGTAGCGGCTGACGACGGCGAGACCTGCGGGCGTCAGTTGGGCACCGCCACCTTTGCGGCCCCCCGTCTGAGCTGCAACAAGCGGCTTGCCGAACACGCGGTTCATGTCATCGACCAGATCCCAGGCGCGTTTGTATGACATGTCCATCCCGCGCGCTGCAGCGGAAATCGAGCCATTGGCGGCGATCTGCTCCAGAAGCTCGATCTTGCCCGGGCCGATACGGCCATCCGGATCAAGGTTGATGCGCAGGCTGAGCGAAGGCATGGTCTACTCCCGCTTCCGACAGGCAGCGGCGATGGCCGCCGTTTCAAATCGCAATAGCGCCGGCCGCGCGTCAAGCATCGACTTCACCGCGCAGTCCAGTGGCCATATTCGCACGGTCAAAGCTGATGGTCTTGATTACTCCGAACACTTCGCGGCCCGGCGAAAGGCCCAGCATTTCGAGCGATTGGCGTGTTATTCGCGACAGGATAGCGGTGCCGTTGCAGTCGATACGCACTTCCATCGAACCCCCTTCTCCGGCATTGATGCTGGCAATTCGCCCCGGCAGGATATTCAAGGCGGACAGGCCCAGCGGCCTTTCCGTCGCTATGATGACGTCGCGCGCACGGATACGCAGGCGAACCGGCGCTCCCGGCGGCGCATCCAGGCGCGGCACACGGATATCCCCGGCACCGGACGCAAGCACGGTCATGTCGAACCTATCGTCATGGCGCGACACGGTTGCCTCGATGACCGACCCACCTTCGCCCCGCTCTTCTACCGGCAGAAGATCGAGTCTCTGCATGATCGCGGCTGCCGGTCCATGCGCCGTCACCCTGCCGGCAGATAACACCACCACCTCGCTCGCCAACCGCGCCACCTCGGCCACCGAATGACTGACATAGACGATGGGTATTCTCATCTCGTCGCGGAGCCGCTCGATATAGGGCAGGATCTCGGCCTTGCGCGCTTCGTCAAGCGAGGCCAGCGGTTCGTCCATCAAGAGCAATTGCGGGCTGGCGAGCAATGCACGGCCGATGGCCACCCGTTGCCTTTCGCCCCCGGACAGGCCGGAAGGCCGCCGCCCAAGCAGATGTCCTATGCCCAGGAGTTCAACCACTGCCTCCTCGCTGGCATAGCGCTGCGACTGCGGCGTGAAGAAGCGACCATAGCGCAGATTGCCCAGCACACTCATATGCGGGAACAATCGTGCGTCCTGAAATACAAGCCCGACGCGCCGGCGGTGCCTCGGCACGAAGATTTTCCTTTCCGTATCTACCAGCACCCGGCCGTCCACAACGATGCGGCCGCGTTCGGGCCTTGCCAGTCCGGCAATGATGTTGATGAGAGAAGTCTTGCCCGAGCCGGAGGGCCCGAACAGGGCGGTAAGCCGACCGACGCTGGAAAAGCGCGTTTCCAGGCTGAACGCTCCTTGCCTGTGGGCAATATCGACGTCCAGCGTCATGCAGCGCCCAGCCTTTGGCCGACGCGCCTCGCCATCGCTTCGGAGAGAAGCAGTGCGGTCATGGAGATGGTGATGGAGATCAGGGTCAGGCGCAGCGCGCCAGCATCGCCGCCCGGCACCTGCGTAAATGTATAGATCGCCGATGGCAGCGTCTGGGTTTCGCCGGGAATGTTCGACACGAAAGTGATGGTCGCGCCGAATTCACCCATCGCCTTGGCAAAGGACAGAATCATGCCAGCGATGATACCGGGCAGGATAAGCGGAAGGGTGACAGTCACAAACACCCATACTGAGTTGGCGCCAAGCGTTCCGGCCGCTTGCTCGAGCTTGCGATCCACCGCCTCGATGGAAAGGCGAATGGCGCGGACCATCAATGGAAACCCCATGATGGCGCAGGCGAGTGCTGCGCCGGTCCAACGAAAGGAAAAGACGATACCGAAATGCTCGGCGAGAAACGATCCGGCCGGCCCTTGCCGACCGAAGGCAAGAAGCAGCAGGTAACCCGTCACCACCGGAGGCAAGACCAGCGGAAGATGCACCAGGCCGTTCAGCAGTTCCCTGCCCCAAAACCGCCCCCGTGCCAGCAAAAGCGCGGTGGCGATGCCCGCAGGCAGGCTGGCCAGCATTGCCACCGTTGCCACCTTGACCGACAGGCGGACCGCGTTCCATTCATCGGGCGTCAGTACCGTGAGCCAGCTCATGCGACCGGTTTCGTTGTTCGGATCAAGGTTTATTTCTCCCCGCCGAGCACCGTAAAGCCCTGTTCCTCGTAGAATGGCGTGGCGGATGCGGATGCTGCGCATTTGAGCCACACCTCCGCTTCGGGACTGCTGGAAGCGGAAGTCTGGGCAATCGGATAGATGATGGGCTGGTGCGAGCCTTCGGGGAAGGTGCCTACCACCTTGACACCCGGTTCGGCCGCTGCGTCCGAAGCATAGACGATGCCCAGCGGGGCCTCGCCGGTGGCCACGAATTTGAGGGCCGCGCGTACGTTCTCGGCCTGGGCCAGCCTGTCAGCGACGGAGCTCCATAAGCCCAGTTTTTCCAGCGCCTCTCTGCCGTATTTTCCGGCGGGCACCGATGTCACCTCGCCTATTGCAAGCCGGCCATCTCCAAGCAGCCCTGCGAGATCGAAGCCCTCACGAATATCCGCCTCCGCTGCGGAATCCTTGGGCGCAACAAGGACGATCGAGTTGCCAAGCAATTCTGTTACGGTGCCTGCCTTGACCAGATTCCTGTCCCTCAGATACTTCATCCAGTCGAGATCAGCAGAGATGAAGATATCGGCCGGCGCCCCGTTTTCGATCTGCTTCGCCAAGGCTGAACTGGACGCATAGGAAATCGAGGCCTCTCCTCCCACCTCGGCGGCACAGGCGTGGTTTACCGCATCCAGCGCGGTCTTCATGCTCGCTGCGGCAAAAACGATGACCCTGTCGTCGGCCTTCGCCTGTGCGGCCGACGCCACCACAAGCACTCCTGCGATGCTGGCCAGCGCGGCCATGACCAGGCTTCTGGAATTTGGCATGCGCCATCCCGATTTTCGTTATATCCATAAGAACATAACTACGGGTGGCGCCTATGCGCAACACGCAAAGAAGCCGTGAGGAGGGGAAGACCGCCAGGGCCGGAATGCAGCTAGACTGCGATCGGCGCCTTGATCGTTGCGTCGGCCATATAATTTTCGAGGCGGAAATCCTCGAAGCGGAAGGCGAATAGATCCGTCACCTGCGGATTGATCCACATGGTCGGCAACGGCTTCGGCGTGCGCTTCAGTTGCTCTCGCGCCTGCTCGAAATGGTTCTTGTACAGATGAGCATCACCCAGCGTGTGAACGAAATCGCCGACCTTCAGCCCGCTCACCTGTGCGATCATCATTGTGAGAAGCGCGTAGGAAGCGATGTTGAAGGGAACACCGAGGAAAATGTCTGCCGATCGCTGATAAAGCTGGCACGAAAGACGTCCTTCCGCGACATAGAACTGGAACAGGCAGTGGCACGGCGGCAGCGCCATCTCGTCCACCTCGGCCGGATTCCAGGCCGATACGATGAGTCGGCGGGAATGGGGATTTCGCCGTATCTCGTTAAGAAGATTTGAAATCTGGTCGATGGTTCCGCCACTACCATCGGGCCAGGATCGCCATTGCTTGCCGTAGACGGGACCGAGCTCGCCATTCTCGTCGGCCCATTCGTCCCAGATGGTAACGCCGTGGTCGTTGAGATACTTGATATTGGTGTCGCCGGCCAGAAACCACAGAAGCTCGTGGATGATCGACTTCAGATGCAGTTTTTTCGTCGTCAGGACAGGAAAGCCGCGGCTGAGATCGAACCGCATCTGGTAGCCGAAGACCGAGCGCGTGCCAGTGCCGGTTCGGTCGTCCCTGTCGGTGCCATGGTCGAGCACATGCTGGAGAAGGTCGAGATAGGGACGCATCGGCTCTGCTTCGATTCGATCACCCCAACAATATGAGTGCCTTCGCCGCCGAAGTCATGCAGGCGTTGCGTGCCCCGGCCGAAAGCTGTGGACACGCCCGCCGTGCCGGCGCACAGTCGCGCCGCGTGGCCTCAGATAGTCTGGAGTTTGCCCAGCTCCTTGGCAACCAGATAGTAGAAGGTCACGCGGCTCTTCGAATTGTCACCGGCCATGGCCTTGGCCACCTTGGACACCGCGGCTTCAGCCTGCGCAGCGTCAACGCCGAGTTTCTTGACGCCCCAGTTATCGCGTACGCGATCGAGTTCCTTCTGGTCGCTGGCCGACACAAGCGAGGAATCGCGGTTTCTCAACGCGATGCCGAGATGCTTCACGATCTTGTCGACCACGGCGGCATCCGCGCCAGCGTCATACTTCTTCACATCTGCAAGATAGTCAGCCATCTAAACTTCCCCATAGGAGCCATCGTTTCAGCGGTAAGGAAACGGCCCAATGAGCGTCTGGGCGGTGTCTCCCCACCGGCCACGACCTTCAGTTGTGTATGGCATCAAGTCAAGACAGTTTGTCGCAGGAACTGGTGCGGAAAGGCGAGATACGGGCACCGCGCCGCACCGCCAGTCGCTAACGCATGACGCTTGCTGCACGCTCGGCGAAGCTCATCGGCTGCACCATCTCCTTCTTCTGCGCCACCGGGCGGAAGCCGAGTTTCTGGTAAAGCGGCAGCGCCGCGGGATGGTCGAGCGTGCAGGTCTGGACCGTCACCCTGCGCGGCCTGTACGACCAGCAGGCTTCGATGGCAGCACCGAGAAACCAGCGACCTATCCCCTGCCCCATCGCGTGCTCCATCATGCCGAAATAGGCAAGTTCCACATCCTCCGGCAGGTTCGGACTTATATCGAACAGACCAGCTGGCGCGCCGTCGAGATAAAGGACGCGTATGTCTCGGTCCTCGCGGTGAATGCCGGCGGCAAGCTCCTCGTCCGAGAGCCGAAGGGCATTGACCCAGTCCCACTTCCGACCGACCCGATCCATCAGGTAGCGATAGAAATGGAGCGGTATCTCCTTCGTCCTGAGCAGTGCGATCTGCCGATTGACCGGCAATGAGGGATAGTGCGCCGGCGGCGCATCCATCTCCAGGAAGGTTACCGTAACCTCGACCGGGGCTGGCCGGATTTCCTCCACCACGCTCATCCCTTGTTGCTTTCCACGGGCGTATCGGTTCTCCCGCCCCACTCGGTCCATGAGCCGTCATAAAGGCGATTGTCGGTGTGACCGAGCGTTTCCAGGGCAAGCGTTATAACCGCCGCCGTGATGCCCGAACCGCACGAGGTAACCACAGGCTTCGAGAGGTCCAGGCCGGCGTCTTCGAGCACCTTTCTCAGCCGATCTTTCGGCAGCAGCGCTCCATTTTCCGACAAGGCTGTGGCCGGCACATTGCGCGCGCCCGGAATATGACCCGAACGCACTCCCGGCCGGGGCTCGGGCTCGATGCCCGCAAAGCGGCCGGGCGGGCGGGCATCGGCCAGCTGTGACTCGCCAGTTACGAGAATCCTGCGCACGTCGTCGATATTGGCCACGCGTGCTGCGTCGAAATCGACGTGGAAGACGCAGGGAGCAATCTTCGTCGGCTCTGCGGTGACCGGGCGCCCTGCCGCCTTCCAGCCGTCAAAACCGCCGTCAAGCACATAGACCTGAAAAACGCCCATGACGCGGAACATCCACCAGGCGCGCGGCGCAGAGAAGAAACCGGGGCCATCATAGACCACGATCGTATCATCAGCCGATATGCCCAGCCCGCCGACAAACTGGGCGAAATATTGTGGCGTGGCCAAGGTGTGCGGCAATGGCGAGTCGGGATCGGAAATCGCGTCCTGGTCCAGGAACACTGCGCCGGGGATATGGGCCGCCTGATATTCTGCGCGGGCGTCGCGGTTCTGCGCCGGCAGATACCAGGATGCATCGACGATGGTAATGCCCGGTTGGCCAAGGCGCGATTCCAGCCATTCGGCGTCAACGGTGAAGGGACTATCGTCGGCCATATCGTTCTCCCGCGTTCGCAGCCCGGTGCCTTCAGGCAGGCGGCGGCCCGAACCGGATGCGGAAGCGCCTGTTCTCCCGGCCCTTCTTCTCGATCTTGCCGATATGGATCTCGCCGACCTCGCCGGTCCTAGCAACATGTGTGCCTCCGCAGGGCTGGCTGTCAACGGAGGCGTCTTCGCCGATGCACACCAGCCGGATGCGCCCCGTTCCGCTCGGAGGCCGGACATTCTTGGATTTGACCAGGCCCGGGTTGGCCGCCAGTTCGTCATCCGTGATCCAGCGAATGAAGATCGGGTGGTCCCCCTCCACCAGTTCCATCAGCTTCCGGGTCACATGCTCCTTCGTGAAACTGGTGTCCGGCAGGTCGAGGTCCACGCGGGAGTCATCCTCCGCTACAGCCGCCCCCGTGATCGGGAACGGGCACACCACGCTGAGCAGATGGCAGGCGGTATGCATACGCATGAGCCGGTGTCGCCGCTCCCAGTCGATGGAAAGCCTGACACTCTCTCCTACCTCTGGAAGGGTCTGGTCGGACGCCGGGACATGGATGATCTCGTCCTTGGTTTCGCCCGTCACGGTTGCCGCGACGACGATCCGGTCGCCGCCCGAACGCTCGATCACACCGACATCGCCCGGTTGGCCGCCAGACGTCGCATAGAAGACCGTACGGTCCAGAATGATGCCGCCGCGATCGTTCACGTTTAGAACGGTCGCCTCGGCTTCGCGCAGATAGGAATCGTCGCGGAACAGCGCTTCCGTGCGATGGGCCATCAGGCGACTTCCTCGAAAGGCACAGGGATCTCCCTTTTTTCTTCAATCCACGTGGGGATTGGCAGATTCTTGCTCCGCAGGAAATGGGGATTGAATAGCTTCGATTGATAGCGCGTGCCGTAGTCGGCAAGTATGGTCACGATGGTGTGTCCTGGCCCCAGATCGCGGGCCAGCCGGATGGCGCCCGCAATGTTAATTCCGGATGAGCCGCCGACGCAGAGTCCTTCCTCCTGGACCAGATCGAAGACGATCGGGAGCGCCTCCTCATCCGGGATCTGGTAGGAGAAGTCCGGCGCAAAGTCCTCCAGGTTCGCCGTGATGCGACCCTGGCCTATGCCTTCCGTGATCGAGGAGCCTTCGGCCTTCAACTCGCCCTGGGTGTAGAAGGAATGAAGGGCTGCACCCAGCGGGTCGGCAAGCGCGATCTTGACGTTCCTGTCATGGGCGCGCAATCCCGCCGCGACTCCTGCTAGTGTTCCGCCGGACCCTACGGCCGATACAAAGCCATGAACCCTGCCCCCCGTCTGGCGCCAGATCTCTTCGGCCGTGGTGCGGATATGACCATCGCGATTGGCGACATTGTCGAACTGGTTGGCCCAGATCGCGCCGTTAGGCTCGCTTTTCGCCATCTGCTCGGCCAGCCGGCCGGAAAGCTTCACGTAATTGTTGGGGTTGCGGTAAGGCACCGCCGGCACTTCGATCAACTCGGCCCCAAGCAGGCGCAGCGCATCCTTCTTTTCCTGGCTCTGCGTTTCGGGAATTACGATGACAGTACGGTAACCCAGCGCCTTGGCCACCAGGGTGAGGCCGATTCCCGTGTTGCCCGCAGTGCCTTCGACGATGACGCCGCCCGGCTTGAGAAGGCCGCGCTGCTCCGCATCGCGGATGATGAACAGGCCGGCGCGATCCTTCACGGATTGGCCCGGATTCATGAACTCCGCCTTGCCCAGAATTTCGCAGCCAGTCGCTTCCGAAGCTTTGCGCAGGCGGATGAGCGGCGTGTTGCCGATCGCGTCGATAACCGAACTGTTCATGGGAATCCTCTTCACTTGCCGCCCGACCCTAAAAATGCGGGACCCCGCTTTCAAGGCAGGAATTCGTCTCAGGCAGCCGGATTCCGTGGCGACTTGCTGCGTGGCAGCCCTGCGGCGGAACAGTTTTCCCTTCGGTTGCAGAATCAGCCTGGCCAGAAGCGGCGCGGAAGCACGCCTTACATTCGGCCATTCCTCCTGTCGTTGCCCTTGCGCCGCCAGCGTTCCCAACGCACCTGGCTCCACCGGCGCCACCGGCGAACGGCTGCGAATTCATAGGAGAGCACCAGGAGACCGACCGGGACCATCCAGAAGCCGAGTATGGGCAGAAATCCCAGCAGACCGCCGAAGATGAGCACAACGCCGATGGCTATGCGCGCCGCGCGTGAACGCGGCATGGGAATCTCGCGCCCAAGCACCAGGATCTTCCGTGCAGGCCGATTGTGGTGAATTTCTGCAGTCATGTCGGCATGACGATCCCGGCGCATCGTCCTCGCTTGGTCGAGCTGCCGGCGAAGACCGGCTTTGGCTATATGATGGAGGGCAGGAGGAATTGCTAGCACACAGGCCATCAACAGCAATGAAAAAAAGTCCGATTGCCGCTTTGCAAAGCAGGAAACGGTTTGCTATAGGCTGCGCCGCAATGCAGAGCATCCGTTCCCCGGTAGCTCAGCGGTAGAGCAACCGGCTGTTAACCGGTTGGTCGCTGGTTCGAATCCGGCCCGGGGAGCCACGACACGATAAAGGCGGCGCTCGCTGAAGCCCCGCCGCGCTTCTGGCCTGCCCCATTGGTGAATCAGGCGGCCTGGTACCCACTGGCTTCACGCGCGTGAATATATAGACGCTTCAGGCACGGTGGAAGCCGGGTGTCCCGAAAGGAGGCCACAGCGTTCCGTAGAGGCATCCCCGCTTGCCCCCCC
>SMEK01000439.1_pt1 | contig 25390 bp, 20 predicted proteins | sample 2456371 | NCBI WGS metagenome assembly SMEK01 (sample SAMN10132590, study PRJNA489261) | soil metagenome | isolation source: day1 antibiotic-loamy sand soil ammended with composted manure from dairy... | place: USA | collected 2015-04-01
TAGTGCGGTGCAGAAGCTCGCGGTACCGGCCGACGCGATCGTGCTGCTGCAGAACCAGCCGACCGTGTTCCTCGCCAAGGGCAAGGGCCAGTTTGAGCCGGCACCGGTGATGGTCGGCGACACGCGCGATGGCTGGACGGTCGTCACGCAAGGCCTCAAGGCCGGTGACACCTATGTGCGCAAGGGCGCCTTCGCCTTGAAGGCCCGTTTGCTGCGTTCGCAGCTGGGAGAAGAATGATGCTGGAACGTCTGGTTGAATTTTCCCTGCGCTACAAGGTGCTGGTGCTGATCATCTTCGTGGTGATCGGCTTTCTCGGTTTTCAGGCGGTACGTCAGCTGCCCATCGATGCGTTTCCGGATGTCACGCCGGTGCAGGTCAATGTCTACACGGAGGCGTCGGGCCTCGCGGCGGAGGATGTGGAGCTACTGCTCACCACGCCGGTGGAGTCAGCCTTGGCCGGCCTGCCCAAGGTGGAACAGATCCGCTCGGTGAGCCTGTTCGGCTTGTCGTTCGTGTCGGTGTATTTCGACGACAGCATGGACATCTACTTCGCCCGTCAGCTGGTCAACGAGCGCCTTCAGCAGGTTGGTGATCGGCTGCCGGCTGGGTATGGCAAACCGGAGATGGGCCCGAACACGTCGGGCCTCGGACAGGTGTTCTGGTATACCGTCGAACGCGCTGATGACAAGCTGGATAGTGCCAAGGCCGGCACCGCACCGAACGACATGGATCTGCGCACGCTGCAGGATTGGACCATCCGCCTGATTCTGCGCACCGCGCCCGGCGTCGACGACGTCACCTCGTGGGGCGGTCAGGAGAAGCAGTTCCAGGTGCGCATCGATCCGATGAAACTGATCGCCCACAAGCTCGGCTTCAAGGAGGTGATCGAGGCGCTGCAGGCGAACAACGCGCAGGTCGGCGGCAACTTTGTCGACGTCGGGCGCGAGCAGTATCTGGTGCGCGGCCTCGGGTTGATCCAGGACGCGAAGGATCTGGGCAACATCGTGCTGAAGACGGAAGACGGCACGCCAGTCTTCGTGCGTGACGTGGCTACGATCACCGAAGCGGGCGCACCGCGTACCGGTGCGGTGACGCGCGATGGCGAGGAAGTGGTCCTTGGCATGGCGTTGGCCCGCATCGGCGAGAATGCCAAGAGCGTGGTCGATGCTGTCAAGGCCAAGCTCGACACGGTGAAGCAGTCGTTGCCGCCCGGCGTGGTGGTGAAGCCGGTGTACGAGCGTACCGAACTGGTCAACGCGGCCGTGGGGACGGCGGTGCGCGCCCTGATCGAAGGTTCGATTCTGGTGGCGATCATCCTGTTCCTGTTTCTGGGCGAATTCCGCAGCGCGCTGGTGGTGGTGGTGGCATTGCCATTGGCGATGCTGATCGCCTTCATCTGCATGGGTCAGGCCGGCCTGTCGGCCAACCTGATGTCACTGGCAGGCTTGGCCATCGGTATCGGCATGATGGTGGATGGTGCGGTGGTGATGGTGGAGAACGCCTACCGCATCATGGCCGAGCGCAAGTCCCATGGCGGCCCGGTGGATCGCACGTCGGCCGTGCTGGCGGCCGCCCGCGAGGTGGCCAACCCGATGGCGTTCGCGATTCTGATCATCATCGTGGTGTTCCTGCCGCTGTTCAGCCTGCAGGGGCTGGAAGGCAAGATGTTCAAGCCGATGGCGTTCAACATCAGCTTTGCGATGGCCGGCTCGCTGATCCTCGCGCTGACGCTGATTCCGGTACTGGCCGCCCTGGTACTGAAACCCAAGGAAGAGAAGGACACCTGGCTGGTCGCGTTCCTGAAACGCCACTACGCCACGGTGCTCGCCTGGGCGTTGGCACGGCGCAAGCTCGTGCTGGGCATCGCCGCCGGGGCCTTGATCGGCAGCCTCGCGCTGTTTCCGTTCCTGGGCAAGGAGTTCATGCCCAACCTGAAAGAGGGCGCCATCATGTGGCGCATCACCTCGATTCCCTCGGCCTCGCTGGATGAATCCATCCGCATCTCCAAGCAAGTATCGGCGCTGGTCAAGCAAAAGTTTCCTGAGGTCGAGACCACCCTGGCCATGATTGGCCGCGCTGAAAAAGGCGAGACCGCCGACGTGAACTACATGGAGGTGTACACGCCGCTGAAGCCCAAGGATCAATGGCGCAAGGGCGAAACGCTGGAAAGCATCGAGGAAGCGATGCAGAAAGAGTTGTCGGCCGCCTTGCCCACTGCCGTGGTGAGCTACACCCAGCCGATCCAGATGCGCATCGAGGAGCTGATCTCCGGTGTGCGTGCCACCTTGGCGTTGAAGATCTACGGCGATGACTTGGGCGAGCTCGATCGTCTCAGCGGTCGCATCAAGAACGTGCTGGCCGGTGTACCCGGCGTGGCGGATCTTGCACTGGAGGCGAACATCGGCAAGCCGCAGATCCGCATCAAGGTGGATCGTGATGCGCTGGCCCGTTACGGCCTCAACGCCGACGACGTGCTGACCGTGGTGAAGAACGGCATCGGCGGCGAGCCGGTGACGACTTTGCTCGATGGCGTGAAGCGCTTCGACATCGCGGTGCGGCTGGACGATGCCGACAAGGCATCCCTGCCAGCGATCCAGCGCATCCCGATCCGCACCGCCAGCGGCGCGCTGGTGCAGTTGTCGCAGGTGGCCGAGGTCAGTGATGCGGAAGGCTATTCGTTCATCCGTCGCGAGCAGCTGCAGCGCTACGCCGTCATCCAGATGGACGTGCGCGGCCGCGACATCGACGGCTTCGTCAAGGACGCCAATGCCGCGATCGCGCAGCAGGTGAAGTTGCCGACGGGCTACTACAGCGAATGGGGTGGCGCGTTCGAGAACCAGCAGCGGGCATTGAAGCGGTTGTCGCTGATCGTGCCGGCAACGATCTTCTTCATCTTCGTCTTGCTCTACACCGCCTTCAACTCGGTGAAGTACGCCGCGCTGATCCTGGCCAACGTGCCGTTCGCCACCATCGGCGGCATCGTCGGGCTGGCGATCACCGGGCAATACCTGTCGGTACCCTCGGCGATCGGCTTCATCGCCGTGTTCGGCGTGGCGATGCTGAACGGCATCGTGCTGGTGAGCTTCCTGAATGAGCAACGTGAAAAGGGGCTGCCCGTCCGGGAAGCCGTGATCCGCGGCACCGCGTTGCGCATGCGGCCGGTGATGATGACCGCGAGCGTGGCGATCCTGGGCCTGGTGCCGATGCTGCTTTCCAGCGGCGTCGGTGCGGAAACCCAGCGTCCACTCGCCACTGTCGTGGTTGGCGGTCTGATCACCTCGACCCTGCTGACCCTGGTACTGCTGCCAGTGCTCTACGACTGGATCGAAGAACGCGCCGCCCGGCGCCTCACCAAGGAGAACGCCCCATGAAAGAAGTGAAGGCATTCATCCATCGCGGCCGCGTGGTCGACGTCATCCACGCCTTGGAGGACGGTGGATTCCACTACCTGTCGTTTAGCGATGTCAAAGGCCAGTTGACTGCACTCAGTGCCCAGGAACAGAGCTATTCGATGGAACTGGGCGAACGCGTGACCAGGCAGATCAAGCTGGAGGTGTTCTGCGAAGACGACCAGGCAGAGCGTGCCGTGCAACTGATCCGTTTGCACGGGCGCACCGGCCAGAGCGTGGCGGGCTGGGTCTACCAGAGCACGGTGGATCGGGCGTGGCCGATCGACGGCCAAATGGGCTGACGATGATTGGGCGGGGGTACTCCCCGCCCATCATTTTCGGTGTCATGTCATAACACCGCGGTGCTCGCGTAGAGTGACCACCGCACAGGAGACCCGCATGAGCACGACAGACTCCGACGAACACGATCGCGGCCACGGTCACGGCGTGCTGTGCGGTGCAAACGAGAAGCAGGGCCGGCAAGGATTCGTGATCTGCGGCCTGCAGTTCATGGCCTTCGGCTCGGTCAAGGACGTAGCGATTGTGTTCAGTGGCATTCCTCCGGCGCTGACGGCGCTTTACCGTTGGCTGCATGGCGATACCGAGTCGCGTCAGCAGATGCTGGAGGGTTGAGTCATGGCCGATTGTTGCTGCAGCGGCACCGTCGACATCCGCGCCTTGCAGGCGCAGCAGCGGCGGGTGCTGATGATCGTGCTGGCGATCAATGTCGTCACCTTCGCCATGATGATTTCGGCGGCGATCTACAGTGGCTCCTCGTCGCTGCTGTCGGGTGGGCTGGACAATCTGGGCGATGCGTTGACCTACCTGCTGAGTCTGGCGGTGATCGGCGCCAGCGGACGGGCCAAGGCCAAGGTAGCGCTGCTCAAGGGTGCCTTGATTCTCGGGGCTGCGGTAGCTGTCGCCATTCAGATCGGCTGGCGGCTGGCGCATCCGAACGTGCCGATCTTCGAGGCCATCGGTCTCGCCGCGGTGATCAACCTGGCCTTCAACGGCATTTGCCTGTGGTTGCTGACACCCTACCGTCATGGCGACGTGAACATGGCCTCGGCGTGGGAATGCTCGCGCAACGACGTATTCGAGGGCTTTGCGGTTCTGCTCGCGGCCGCTGGCGTCTGGCTGTTTGCGGCCGGTTGGCCCGATCTGGTCATCGCCGCGGCGCTGTTGGTGATGTTTCTGCGCTCGGCGTGGCGGGTGTTCCGCTCGGCTTGGCGCAGCTACCAGATGGGAGAGGCGTGATGGGAGCTGGACACGATCACGGCGGCGGCGGGATCAAGCACGAGAAACCGCTGTGGTGGGCGCTCGGCCTGACCGCCACCTTTCTGATCGCTGAAGTTGTGGGTGGCCTGCTGACCAACAGCCTGGCGCTGTTGTCGGACGCGGCACACATGGCGACCGATGTGATCGCGCTGGGCATTTCATTGACTGCGGTACGCTTGAGCCGGCGTCCGCCGGATGCCAAACGCACCTACGGCTATGCGCGCCTGGAAGCGCTCGGCGCGATGGTCAACGGCGGTCTGCTATTCCTGGTCGCCGGCTACATTCTGTGGGAGGCGGTGCGGCGTTTCAGCGAACCGCCCTCGGTGGCCTCTACCGGCATGCTGGTAATCGCGGCGCTGGGCCTGGTCATCAACCTGATCTCGATGCGATTGCTCAAGGCAGGCAGCGGCGAGAGCCTGAACGTCAAGGGCGCCTATCTGGAAGTGTGGGCCGACATGCTCGGCTCGGTCGGCGTGATCGTCGGAGCGCTGATCATCACGTTCACCGGCTTCTACATCGCCGATCCGATCATCGCGGTACTGATTGGGCTGTGGGTTTTGCCGCGAACCTGGATATTGTTGCGGGAGGCAGGCAACGTGCTGATGGAGGGTGCGCCCCGAGGCATCGACACCGAGCAAGTTCGCGCGGCGCTGTTGGCCACGCCGGGCGTGGCCGCATTGCATGATCTGCATGTCTGGGCGCTCAGCAGTACCAAGCCGGCCCTGGCGGCTCATGTGGTCGCCGAAGAAGACGCATCTGATGGCGATGCCTTGCGAATTCAGCTGGAGCAACTGCTTGAGGCACGTTTTGAGATCCATCACGTGACGCTGCAAATCGAAGCCACGCCTTGCGGGCCGGGATGCGAAAAGGGTAACGGATGACGGCGGTATGGTCAGGGCTTGGACCAGCCGAGTGGCATTGAGCCCCAGGGCGAGACACGGGATCCGTGTTCCGTCGCATTGGATGCTTCTGCGTGGCAACCGCAGTCACTCATATCGCGTCGCCTTCAATCGGCATCGGGTAATACTTCCCTAGTCGTAGGGCATGAAGGCATCGGCTGACGGCCTCGGTGGATATTGAACACGAATCCGACCGCCAGCAGTATCAGAATCGCCAACTGGGCCAGCAAGGATTGCCAGGTCGGATAGATGCCCAGCAGTTCGATATGCGGCACCGGCGCGACACTCACTGCCACCCAGCCGGCTTCCTGCAGGGCGGCGACGCCCTTGCCGGTCAGCACGACGGCGAGCACAGCGATCAGCGCGGAACTGGCTGAGAAGAACGTACCGATCGGCAGCCGACGACTGGTGCGCAACAGCACCCAGGCGATCAGCCCCAGCACGGCCGCACCGGCGGCGATGCCGCCGAGTAGCCACACTTCCTGGCCGTCATTCCACAGGGCCGCATAGAACAGGATGCTCTCGAATACCTCGCGATAGACCGAGATGAAGGCCAGCCCGAACAGGAACCACGCCGAACGCCGGTTGAGTGCGGCGGCCATCTTTTCCTTCAAATACGCCTGCCAGCGACCACCGATACTTTTCTGGTGCATCCACAGACCGACCCCAAGCAGCACGAACGCCGCAAACAGCGATGACAGTCCCTCGGTCAACTCACGACCGGCACCACTGATGGAAATTGCGTAGCTGGCGATCGCCCAGGTGATACCCCCGGCGACCAACGCCAGGCTCCAGCCGGCATGCACGTAGCGCAGCGCTTCGGGCCGCGCGGCCTTGCGCAAGAAGGCGAGCAAGGCGACAACGACCAGCAGAGCTTCCAGACCTTCACGCACCAGGATGGTGAAAGCACCCAGGAAGGTGGTGGCCGCATCGCCTGCAGCATCGGCGGTGACTTCTTGCGCGCGCAGCAACAGACCATCGACCTCATCGGCCTGTTTCGACACCGATGCAACCGAGGTGCTGCTCGTCAGCGCGGTGCGATAGGCACCCATCGCCGTTTCAAGCTGGGCGCGCAGTGCGCCGTCCCGTGCATTGAGTTGCGGCTCGACGGGCTCCACGCCATCGAGGTAGGCGGACAGCGCCAGCTGGGTGGCTTGCGCCTTGGCACCGGCCCGGTAAGCCGTCAGGCTCGCCGTCAGTCGCGCTCGTGCCAGAGGAATTCCCGCCAGGGCCTGCTGCTGAATGGCCTCAGGGTGTGCCCTTAGATAGCCTAGGATCGCCCGTGCGCGCGCTGCATCGAGCGTGGGCGTCAATTGCGTGACGCGAGCGCGCGACAGCTCCTTCAGGTCAGCAACCTGTGCTTGTGCGGCGGTGTCGTGCTGCCACATATCGGCACCGGTGGACGCCTCCTTCGTATACGCCAGCGAGCCCACGTAATACGCAAGTGCCCAACGATCATCGGACGACAGCTGCTGCTCGTAGCTCACCATCGGCGTGCCTTCCACGCCTTGGCTGATCACCTCGTACAACGACAGCGCGCTGCGCTGATCTGCCCGCGTCTGATCGGTGAAATTCACCGGACGAGGCGACAGTTGCATGCCAGCGGGCCCGTCACCGTGTCCGGTGACGCCATGACAGGCGGCACACTGGTTCTGATAGAGCGCCTCCCCACGCACCAGGTCGGGGACGTGTTCCGGTGCGGTCGGCACCGGATACGCTTGCAGCAACGCATCGGCCAGCGCATGCGCTTGCGTCGCCACTTGGGCGGGCGCCGCCTTGGCATCGACGGAGGCCACCAGTTTATCGGCCTGCTTCATGAGTGCAGGCGTGGTCGCGGTCGATGGCAACGCGCCGATGCGTGATCGCGCCGTCGATGTGAATTCCCGCATCTCGGCGTACTCGGATGCGCTGATCACCGCGCCATCTTTCACCGCACCCGCGTAGTCCGTCGCCAGATAGTCGAGCATCTGCCAGGTTTGCGGCACCGACGCGATGACATCTTGAGCCAAGATCGGAAAGGCCATCGTGCCGAACAAGAGAAGCAGCGCCATGGAAAGACCACGAAAAGCGGTGCGAATACGATTCGTTATCATCTAATAGATGATACTCGTCCTTGAGGAATTCGCCAGCACATCACCTCCGCCAGGGCGTCCACCGAGCCTGTATCAGGAGCCAGTGTGCCGCGGGAAGGCATGTCGGTGACTGATGTCACCCGAAGGTTGGTGTTGCCTAGCCGATTGCAATCGAAGTAATTACCGAGTCTCGATGGTCAGAGCGACGACGTTCGACGCTTACGAGGGTTGGCAACGATTAGTGGTTTGCACGGCGTTTTGGCGACCCCACAGCTGCCGTCAGACTGATTGCAGCAGTGGTCCGTAAGATAGCCAATCAGGTCGTTCATGGCTTCGATGACCGGCGTGTAGTAGACGAAACGCCCACTCTGCTGGCTGGTCACAAGACCGGCGTGCGACAGCTCCTTCAGATGGAACGAAAGCGTGGCATTGGCCAGTCCCAGCTTCTCGGCAATCGCACTGGCGGCCAGACCGTCCGGAGCGTGCTCGATCAGCAACCTATAGACCGCCAACCTCGACTCCTGCGCTAGCGCGGAAAGGATCGTGAGAGCTTGTTTGGTCTGCATGATGGGGGTGGTCGGCTCATAACGGCGTGCGGTGATCGTCGTGGGCAGTGTAATGCTTGCGCTCATCACGGATCAGCCGGCCGCACACGGACAATACGTTGTAATGACCTCGCATGACGATGCTCCATTCAAGCCTGCCTTGTTTCATACCAACGCTTGCTGCCGTTGACGATGCGAACCACCGACAACATCACCGGCACTTCGATCAGGACGCCGACCACGGTGGCCAGCGCGGCGCCGGAGTGCACACCGAACAGACCCACGGCAGTGGCAACAGCCAGCTCGAAAAAGTTGCTGGCTCCGATCAACGCCGACGGTCCGGCCACGCAATGGGCTACCCCGAACCGACGGTTGAGCACGTAGGCCAACCCCGAGTTGAAATACACCTGGATCAGGATCGGCACAGCCAGCATGGCGATCACTGTCGGCTGGGCCAGGATCTGCTGGCCCTGAAAACCGAACAGCAGCACGAGGGTGGCCAGCAGCGCTAACAGGGACGCCGGCCCCAGCCGTTGGAGCAATGCCTGCAACCGTGCCTCGCCACCTCGTGAAAGCATCCAGCGACGCAGCACCACGCTGATGGCCACCGGCACGACGATGTAGAGCAGTACCGACAACAGCAACGTGTTCCACGGCACCGTGATCGAGGAAATGCCCAGCAGCAGCGCCACGATGGGTGCGAACGCGACCACCATGATCGTGTCGTTCAAGGCGACCTGGCTCAGCGTGAAGTTCGGTTCGCCGTGGCACAGATTGCTCCACACGAACACCATCGCCGTGCACGGCGCCGCGGCCAGCAGGATCAGGCCGGCGATGTAGGAATCGAGTTGGTCCGCAGGCAGATACCCGGCAAAGACGTGACGGATGAAGATCCAACCCAATAGCGCCATCGAGAACGGTTTGACGGCCCAATTGATGAAAAGTGTGACGCCAATGCCTTTCCATTGCTGGCGCACGCCACCGAGCGCGCTGAAATCGATCTTCAACAGCATTGGGATGATCATCAACCAGATGAGCACGGCCACCGGCAGATTGACCTGGGCAACCTGCATGCCTCCCAAGGCTTCAAAGGTGCCAGGTAGCCAGTGGCCCAGAACCGTGCCCGCCACGATGCACAGCAAGACCCAGACCGTGAGGTAGCGCTCGAAGAAGCCGATGCGGGTGCCGCTGGCCGCATCCGGATGCGCCTGCTTCAATGCGTCCCGGCTCATCGTTTCCACCGGCAGGTTCACCAGTGCGGTAACTCGATAAAGCACCAGCGTGTGGGCCAAGCGGAAAGCCTCGATCGCAGCACCGGCATCTTGGGCCGCCGCCGGATCGGGCTGGCCCCAGTGGGCCTTTACGAAATCGCCGAACAGCACTGGACACGTCTCATTGGCGGCGTTGTCGCAAACCGTGATCACGATATCCAGCGGTGGGGCATCTTCCCCGGTGAAACGGTCCCACGACTTGCTACTGAGACCTTCGGTACAGATGCCGAATGCCTTGAGCTCTTCGATCGCATGGGGATTGACGCGGCCGGTCGGCTGACTGCCGGCGCTGAACGCTTCGAAGCGGCCCTTGCCCAAATGGTTGAGGGTCGCTTCGGACAGGATGCTGCGGGCGGAATTGCCCGTGCAGATGAACAGAACGCGGCACGGCTGCAATGACGGTCTCGGGTTAAATTCTATAATTCCATAATGGTAGAATAATCAAATCAAGGCAACGGGACCCGTTCAAGGTAACGGGAACCGTGTTCATGACGATGCAGGACCTGCCCCACATTGCTGCCGATGTGCTGGAAACGCCCAGCTTGGCCAAGCTGGCCCCTGCCGGCCGACTCCACCCATCCGCCACGCTTCCTGATCCTGTATGGCTCCCTGCGCCCGTGCACCTCGCTTCCTCGTCGGACGCATAGGTCGGAACCATCTCTTGAACAAAGCCCAACAAGACCCAACCAGAAGCAACAATCACTGGCATACCCAATGGCACACCAGCTTTCCTTAGGGCACAAAAAAAGCCACGAAAATCATGGCTTTAGTTGATGTATCTGGCGGAGAGAGAGGGATTCGAACCCTCGATCAGGTGTTTAGCCCGATACTCCCTTAGCAGGGGAGCCCCTTCGGCCACTCGGGCATCTCTCCGGGGTTTTTCCGCTTTGCTGCGGAGCCGGCAAGGATACTGACCGGCGCGTTCCAGGTAAAGCCCTAATTCACCTTTCAGTGATCGGTGGACTCACTGGGCGCGCCCTCGGCTTCATGCTCGCCCTTGATCCGCTGGTAGATTTCTTCGCGATGGACAGCGACGTTTTTCGGAGCATTGATACCGATGCGTACCTGATTGCCTTTCACGCCAAGAACGGTAACGGTCACCTCGTCGCCGATCATCAGGGTTTCACCGACCCTGCGGGTCAGAATCAACATGATTGCTACTCCATAATGCTGTTGGTCACAGGCCTGCAGATCGGCGGTGCCTCACCCCTGAGCGTCCGCCTTTCCACAGTCGACGATTGATCCGTCTAAGGCCCTACTGCCTTCCCGGCTCACAGCCAAAACACTCCTGAGCGTCCTGACTGGCGAAGCCACCGTTTCCGACGGCTCCGACACTTGGTCGATAGTAGCCGAGCCTCAATCGACTGCGCAATGAAATTGGATCGTGACAAATGGCACATTCAGCTGGCATTGGCGTCCTTTCACTGGGCCGCGATCCACTGCGGCAAGGCAGCCAGAACAGCGGACAGTTTCGGCGCATCCACGCCACCACCCTGGGCCATGTCCGGCCGACCGCCACCCTTGCCGTCGATCTGTGCCGCGACGTGGGCAACCACACTGCCCGCCTTGATCCGACCCAAGGCCTTGCCGTGCACGCCGGCGATCAATGACACGCGGCCATCGGCTGCGCCGGCCAGCAGGATCACGCAGTCTCCGAGCTGCTGCTTGAGTTGGTCGACGCTGTCGCGCAACGACTTCGCATCGAGGCCCTCCAGGCGCGCCGCGACCACCTTGATGCCGTCGACCTCGGTGGCCGAACCGGCCAGATCGGCGGTGGCCGAACCGGCGGCCTTGCTGCGCAGCGAGTCCAGTTCGCGCTCGAGTTTTTTCTGGCGGTCGAACAACTGGCGGAGCTTTTCCACCGCGTCGTCGCCACTGCTGGAGAGCAGATGCGACAACTCGGCGAGGCGGCGCTCTTCTTCGGCCACATGGGCCAGGGCGCCATGACCGGTCACCGCTTCGATGCGACGCACGCCGGAAGCGACACCGGCCTCGCTGACGATCTTGAACAGGCCGATGTCGCCGGTGCGACCCACATGGGTACCGCCACACAACTCGGTGGAGAAATCACCCATCTTCAGCACCCGCACTTCGTCGCCGTATTTCTCGCCGAACAGGGCCATCGCGCCAAACTCGATGGCGTCGTCGTAGGCCATGTTGCGTATCTCGGCCTCCGCGTTGCGGCGCACTTCGGCGTTCACCATCGCCTCGACCCGGGCCAGCTCGTCGTGGCTCAGCGGCTTGAAGTGGGAGAAGTCGAAACGCAGTCGCTCGGGCGCCACCAGGGAGCCCTTCTGCGTCACGTGATCGCCGAGCACCTTGCGCAGTGCTGCATGCAGCAAATGAGTGGCCGAATGGTTCAGCACGATGGCCTGGCGGCGCGCGGCGTCGACGCCGGCATCGACTGCGTCACCCGTGCGAAGCGGCTGGTCGCCGTGCCAGCGGCCGGCGTGACCGAAGAACACGCCGCCCATTTTCAATGTATCGGCGACCTCGAAACGACCGACCGTACTGGACAGCGTGCCCGTGTCGCCGACCTGTCCGCCGGACTCGGCGTAGAACGGCGTGCGATCGAGAATCAGGAAGCCTTCCTCGCCGTCATCGAGCTGATCAATCTGCTTGCCACCCCGCACCATGCCGATCACTTTGCTGCCGGTTCCGTGCAATGCCTCGTAACCGAGGAATTGCGTGGGCTTGAGCTGACTGGCGAGTTCGGCCGGCATCTGCCCTTTGGCCTCGAAGCGGCCGGCGGCGCGCGCACGGGCGCGCTGCTCGTTCATGGCCTGCTCGAAACCGGCCATGTCCACATCGAAGCCGCGTTCGCGCGCGATGTCGGCGGTGAGGTCGACCGGAAAGCCGTAGGTGTCATACAGGCGGAAGGCATCGGCGCCGGCAATGGTCTGCCCGGACTTGCCGGCGACTTCATCGAACACGCGCATGCCGTGTTCCAGGGTTTCGCCGAAGCGGTGTTCCTCGGTGCGCAACGCGTCCTCGACGAATGACTGCTTCGATGCCAGCTCGGGATACGCCTCGCCCATTTCCTCGACCAGCGGCTGCACCATCTTCCAGAAGAAATCGCCGCGCACGCCCAGCATCCAGCCATGCCGCAAGGCGCGACGGATGATCCGGCGCAGCACGTAGCCGCGGCCTTCGTTGGACGGCAGCACGCCATCGACGAGCAGGAAGGAACAGGCGCGGATGTGATCGGCGATCACACGCAGCGACTTGTTGCCGAGGTCATCGGTACCGGTGAGTTCGCCGGCGACGCGGATAAGATGCTGGAACAGGTCGATCTCGTAATTGGAATGCACGTGCTGCAGCACGGCGGCCAGGCGTTCCAGACCCATGCCCGTATCCACGCAGGGCGCCGGCAACGGGCTCAGCGTGCCGTCCGGCGCGCGGTCGAACTGCATGAACACCAGGTTCCAGATCTCGATGTAGCGATCACCGTCTTCATCCGGCGAACCGGGCGGGCCACCGGCGATGTCCTCGCCGTGGTCGTAGAAGATCTCGGTGCACGGGCCACACGGGCCGGTGTCGGCCATCTGCCAGAAGTTGTCGGATGCATACGGCGCGCCCTTGTTGTCGCCGATGCGCACGATGCGCTCGGCCGGCACGCCCACTTCCTTGTTCCAGATGTCGAAGGCCTCGTCGTCGGTCTGGTAGACCGTCACCCACAGCTTGTCGGCCGGCAGCTTGAACACCTCGGTCAGCAGCTCCCAGGCGAACGCGATGGCGTCGTGCTTGAAATAGTCGCCGAACGACCAGTTTCCCAGCATCTCGAAGAAGGTGTGATGGCGCGCGGTGTAACCCACGGCATCGAGATCATTGTGCTTGCCGCCGGCACGCAGGCAACGCTGCACATCGGCGGCGCGCACGTAGCCGGGTTTCTCGCTGCCGAGGAACACGTTCTTGAATTGCACCATGCCCGAGTTGGTGAACAGCAGCGTCGGGTCGCTGGACGGCACCAGCGAGCTGGATGGCACGATGGTGTGGTCCTTGGAACGGAAATAGTCGAGGAAGGCAGAGCGGATTTCGGAGGTTTTCATGCGGATCAGAAATGGCTGGTGGCAAATGGCCACACCGCGGCCAAGCGACCGATCCATTCCTTCATCCCGACATGGGGATTTCAGGAAATATCGTCGGTCGCTTCGTCCACATCGGCGTGGATAACACTTCGTACTGTGGCGGCCGCAAAGCCGCGGCGCAAGAGGAACTGCGCCCGACGCGAGCGCTCGACGGGGTCGCTCGTGCCTGCGCTGCCATAGCGCCGGCGCAACTGGGCGGCGGCGGAAGCGCTCCAGTCGACCTCCGCTTCATCCAATAATTGGCGGATGCGCGCATCGGCCAGGCCGTGGCTTTTCAGTTCCACGCGCAGGCGCACCGGGCCGTAACCCTGGGCGATCCGGCTGCGCAGCAACGCCCCGGCGAAGCGGTCGTCGTCCTGGTAGTGCTGCTCGCCGAGACGATCGATGGCGGCGTTGGTTTCCTCGCCTTCGTAGCCGCCCAGACGCAGCTTGACCTTCAATTCCTTGCGCGAGTGTTCACGGCGCGCCAGCAGGCCCAGCGCCTTGTCGTAGGCACTGCGCTTCGGCTTGGCGGGATTGCCCCTGCCGGGTGGGCGTTTCATGGGCACGAGAGCGCAAGTCCGTCTGCAATGAGCCCCTTCAATCCACCATCTGGTACGCCGACCTGAAGGGTGGAAGGCCCAAGCCGACCTTTCCACTGCGCAGCGCAGCGCTGTTGGCTGGCGGCGGGAGAAGCAACCCGCCCTGCCAGACCGGAAACCGACTCCGGTGCCGGATCGAAACGCACATGGCCCGGGCGAGCCGGGCCATGTGTCTGCAACGAGCCGTCAACAGGCACGGATCACGCTTCCTCGAGCGCCTCTTCGGCCGCCGCTGCCGCGGGTTTGCCGACCGGCACCAGAAGGCGCGCGCGCAGCTCGGTGTCGATCTCGTTGGCCATCTCCGGATGCTCGCGCAGGTACTGGCGCACGTTTTCCTTGCCCTGGCCGATGCGGTCGCCCTTGTAGCTGTACCAGGCGCCGGACTTGTCGATCAGGTTCTCGGCCACGCCCAGCTCGATGATCTCGCCCTCGCGCGAGGTGCCTTCGCCATACAGGATCTCGAACTCGCACTTGCGGAACGGCGGCGCCACCTTGTTCTTGACCACCTTGACGCGGGTTTCCGAGCCGATGATCTCCTCGCCCTTCTTCACCGCGCCGATGCGGCGGATGTCCAGGCGCACCGAGGCGTAGAACTTCAGCGCGTTGCCGCCGGTGGTGGTCTCCGGGCTGCCGAACATCACGCCGATCTTCATGCGGATCTGGTTGATGAAGATCACCAGGCAGCCGGATTTCTTGATGTTGGCGGTGAGCTTGCGCAGCGCCTGGCTCATCAGGCGGGCGTGCAGGCCGACGTGGGAGTCGCCCATCTCGCCTTCGATTTCCGCCTTCGGGGTCAGTGCGGCAACCGAGTCGACCACGACCATGTCCACCGCACCCGAGCGCACCAACATGTCGGCGATTTCCAGCGCCTGCTCGCCGGTATCGGGCTGCGACACCAGCAGGTCGTCGACCTTGACGCCCAGTTTCTCGGCATAGGACGGATCGAGCGCGTGCTCGGCGTCGATGAACGCGGCGGTACCCCCGGCGCGCTGACAGCTGGCGATGGCCTGCAGGGTCATGGTGGTTTTGCCGGAGGATTCCGGGCCGTAGATCTCGACCACGCGGCCGCGTGGCAGGCCGCCGACGCCCAACGCGATATCCAGGCCCAGCGAACCGGTCGAGACCGTTTCGATGGCCTCGTTGACGCGATCACCCATGCGCATCACGGCACCCTTGCCGAACTGCTTCTCGATCTGGCCGAGGGCGGAGGTGAGCGCCTTGCGCTTGTTGTCATCCATCGTAGGTATTCCGGTTGGGCTGTGAATGTGGGGCATGATGCCCGGATCGGGTCTCAAAGGTTGCGATCACCCGAACCGAAGCGGGCTGTCGGCTACCGGACCAGTATCCCACACCGGTCAAGCCGGTCCGGCGGCGGCCGGCGCGTCATTCCGTCAGCGTTTTGCGCAAGCCGACGAGCGCCGCCGCCACCGTCTGTCGCCGCACCGCCTCGCGATCGCCGGGAAAATGGAACAATTGTCCGTGGGCATAGCCGCCACGACGCTTCCAGCCGATCCAGACCGTGCCGACCGGCTTGCCCGGCATGCCGCCGGACGGCCCGGCGATGCCGGTAACCGCCACCGCCACACCCGCTCCGAAGCGGGCCAGCGCGCCGGAGACCATCTCCAGCACGGTCTCCTCGCTGACTGCACCGGCGTGTTCCAGCGTGCGCGGGTTGACCCCCAGCAGAGCCTCCTTGGCCCCGTAGCTATAGGTCACCACCCCGGCGTCGAACCAGGCCGAACTGCCGGGCAGATCGGTCAAGGTCTTGGCAATCCAGCCCCCGCTGCACGATTCGGCCGTCACCAGCATCAACCGGCAACGCTGCACCTCGTCGGCGACGGCGCTGGCCAGCGCCAGCAACTCGGCATCGGTAGGAACGGACGACAATGCCATGCAGGACTCCCGGGCTTGAACGCACTTTGTGCCACGCGTAAAGGCACTGTTCTACCCGTTCCGCGCGACCGCGCCAAGACCCGCCTGAGCCAGGGTGCCACGCCATCGCCCGCGACGTGACTGCGAACCGTGCAAAACCGTCGGCCAGGCATCAATAGTTCAGATGCAGGTTCAACAGGTGCAGGCTGAAGGCGAACCATATCGTGGCAAAACAGGCCAGCACGAGGGCGGCGCTGTTGAGCTTGCGCCACCAGCCGCCGGTGGCACGCCACGCGTAACGTGCATTGGCGAGCACCGCGATCGTGCCGACGATGGCCAGCACGCCCACCAGCTGGATCAGGCGAAGCGTGCCATCCAGGTCACTGCCCATGTTCGCGATATCGGCATTCATCCGGGCCAGTACGAAAACCCAGCCACAGAAAAACAGCAGGTGCAGGATCGAGACCACGCGACTGCAGCGATACCAGCGCCGCGCGGGCTGGTGCAGTGCCAGCGGCCTGCCACAGGCGCGACGTACCAACGCGGCGACCGGCCACAGCACCGCTGCCAGCAAGAACACCAGCATCGCCAAATACAGCAGCGGCAAGTTCGATGATGCGGATTGCCAGCCAGGCACCGGCATGTACACCGCGATGGGGGCGTGTTCATCGATCGACAACCAGCGCACCTTGCCCTGCTCCAGCACCGCACCGAGCTGGCCGCCGTGGTCGAAGTCGCGCCACATGAACGGCGCCACCTCGTGCCAGTGTCGCGGTTGGCCGGCGAGATCGTTGAAGCCGGAGGTGACCAGCGTTCCGTCTTTCTCCATCGCAATCTGCGGCTGCGACAACAAGCTCAGCATCGACATGAAACTGGATACCGATGCACGACTGCTGACATAACGGCCAACCAGCAAGGCTCCATGCTCCCGTGCGGTCGCCAGGACTGGCCGACTCGCCGGCGCCGCAGGAAAGTAGCGATCGGTAAAGCCGGCCCGCAATTGACGCCGCAACCCGCCGTCGGTGGCACCGACGACGGATAGGAACACACCCACGTCCTGCTTCAGGTACAGCATGACCTGGCTGTGGAAAAACTGGGTGTCGCCGGCATGCCCGATGATGTCCTGGCCGTTGCGATCCAGGTGATAGAAGCCCAGCGCCATGGGCGGCAGGCCCGGTACGGAGTAGTGCCTGAAATCGTGCATCTGCCTGGCGGTTTCCGGACGCAGGATCTGCGCATCGCCGTAACGCCCGTCCTGCAGGTGGGCGATCATGAAAGGCGCCATGTCCTCGCCGCTCACCGACATGCTGCCGGCGGGCGCTACCGTCACCAGCTCGAAATGCCTCGCTGGCGAACTGGCTTTGGCATAGGTTTTCGCCATGTAGGGTCCGAGTGCGGCCGGCAGCGGCTGACGAAACGTCGCGTACTTCATGCCAAGCGGCCGATAGATCTGCTGCTCGATGTAGTCGTCGAACGACTGGCCCGACACGCGCTGCACGATGTAGCCGGCCAGCGCGGCACCGTAATTGGAGTAGGCCGACACCACGCCCGCCCGGTACACCCGCTCAGGCACCCACTCCTTCAGCCACGCCTCGTTGCTCATCAGGTGCGCGGTATCGGAAGCGAACAGGTTCCTGACCGTCTCCTCGAAGCCGGGCGTGTGCGTCATCAGGTGACGCAGGGTGATCGGCTTGCCGTCGCGTGGCGGGATGGTGAAATCCAGGTAGCTGTTGACGTCCGCATCGAGGTCAAGCTTGCCCTGCTCCACCAGTTGCATCACGGCCGTCCACATAAAGGTCTTGGAGATCGAACCGACACGAAACAACGTAGTGGCCGGATCAACCGGCGTCTTCGCCGCCAGGTCCGCATGACCGTAGCCTCTGGCGACGAGGATCTTGCCGTCTTTCACCACCACCACGACGGCAGCGGCCAGATTGTTCTTCTTCAGCGCGTAGGGAAACAGGCCATCCAGCCAGGCTTGCGCATCCTGCGCAGTGAGTTCATTGCCGCGCGGCGGAACCTGCACGGTTGCTGCCGGCGCCGGCGTCTGCGCCAGGCACGGTCCCGTGAGCGCCATGACGCACAAAATCAGCATGATCGGAGCAAGCAGGTGGCGGAGACATTTCATCGGTTTTGGCCTGGCGGTGCGAAGGTGGGTGCATGCGCAACAGCTCCTGGCTCATAATGAGGACAGGTTTTCACTCGTGTCAAACAATTTTCTCATTTGGAAAATATCACGTCACACCGCCCAGGATCCAGCTCCATGACCCGAACTCCAACAGCACAGTTGCCCCCCGACGCCAATCCCGGCAGCGCACTGCGGGCCGTGCGCACCACCCGCGGATGGACCCTGGCCGAAGTATCCCAACGAACCGGGCTTCCGATCTCGACGCTGTCGAAAATCGAGAACGGCCGGATGTCGCTGAGCTATGACAAGCTCACCCGGCTGTGCGCCGGCCTGGAAATCGATATCGCCGAACTGTTTGCCAGCGCTACCGGCGACACTACGGCTCCGGCGCGAGTCACCGGCCGCCGCAGCATTACCCGCGCCGGCGAAGGCCAGGCGATCAACACCCATGGTTACCAGCACCTGTATCCGGCGGCCGACCTGCTCAACAAGCGCATCGTGCCGATCATCGCGGAGATCAACGCGCGTTCGATCGAAGACTTCGGCGAACTGATCCGGCACCCCGGCGAGGAATACGCCTACGTCCTCGAAGGCGTGGTCGATCTGCATACCGAACTGTATGCACCGACCCGCCTGGCCACCGGTGACTCCATCTATTTCGACAGCGGCATGGGACACGCCTACATCGCGGCAAGCCCCGGCCGCTGTCGCGTGCTGTCGATCTGCTCGGCGAGCGAATCCCAACTGTTCGAGGCTGACGAACTGCGCAAATCGCCAGCAGCGAAGACACCACAACAAGCCAGGACGGCCCGCACGAGCGAGGCGCCCAAACCAACGCCCGAGGCTCCGCTCAAGCCAACGGGTCGTGCTCGCGGGGGAAAAAATTGAGGTCGCGGCGCTTGCGGTAATCGATGTCCGCGAAGTTCATCTGGATCGCCCCCGGCGTGGCCACCGGGATGATGCGATCGGCAATGGGGGCGAACTTCGCATGGAAATGCTGACTCGACTTCACCACGATCAAACGCCTGGTATCCAGATCGATGCCGAGACCCGTGAACGCATCGGGCGCGAACACCTGGGTGCGGATCGAATTGACCACGACGTCGATGCCATCGCACTCCAGCCATACCGATAGCCCCATCGGCTGGCGCGCGCTGCCCAGGCCGTGCTGATCGTGGTCTTCGCGTATCGCCCGTACCGTCACCACAAGATCGAGCGGATCGCCGGACGCCTCGCCGCATTTGCCGCCAAGGCGCAACGCGAAACGCGCGCCAACGCCCGCCTCCACGCAAGTCTGCACGCTCATCGGATCCCATATGGCGCCCAGCGCGGCATGGCGTATTCCACGCGCCAGCATGGCGCGCAGCAGACTGACGTTGTCGCAGGGCGCACCGCCGCCGGGATTGTCGGCGGTGTCGGCCAACACCACGCGACCGAAGCTCGCCGCCGCCAGGTCCAGCGCCTCGTCCACCCCGGTCATGCGGGGCAGCAGCGCTTCGCGTTGCGCGTAGACCAGGCGGCCAAGTTCCTCGGCCGTGCGCAACGCGAGCGCCTTGTCGCCGTCCGCGATCACCAGCATCTTGGATCCGGTATCGGCCGTGTCACCCCAGGGAAAGCCGTGGACGAAACTCACCGACAGCACGCCGGGCCGACGTTCCGCTTCACGCAACTGGCGTAGCAAGCCGGCCATCGGCTCCCCGGTGGTGGGATAGAAGCCGATCATGCGGCAGTCGAACAAGGCGCTGACCGGATGCATCCGTCCCTGCGCCTTTGCCACGCAGATGGCGTAGAGCTCGCGCGCACGCTCGACGTAGTCGGTATGCGGGTACTCCTTCATCAGGATCACCGCGTCGGCAGTGTCGACCAGCTCCTGCGAAAGATGACAGTGCGGATCCAGTTCAATGCCAATCACGGTATCGGGCCCGCATGCCTTGCGTAAGCCGGCGACCAGGTCTGCTTCACAGTCGTCGCACGCCGTCGCCACCATCGCACCGTGCAACTGCAGCAGGATCACGTCGAAGGGTCCCTCGCTACGTGCCGCGTCGACGATCTCGTCGCGCAGCCCCTCCCAGACGGATTGCAAGGCAGGTCCTGAAGGTTGGGCGGTGGCGAACACTCCCTCGACGAAATCGTGGCCGTCCGTGGAAGCCAGCTCCTTGTAGAGCCTTGCCACCAGATTGGCCGACCCTTCACCGGCACTGCTGGCGTCACCGCGGAACAGGCCGCCCTCCTGGAAACCGCGCAAGCCGGTCGGCCAGGGTGCAAACGTATTCGTCTCGGTGGAAATGCCCGCAGTGAAGATGCGCATGGATGGCCTCGTGGTGAGTGGTGCTTGCAATTTTCAGATTACTATGTTTATTTCCAATTTGAAAAGCAATTTTCAAATATGGAAATTCAGCCAGTTCAAGTTGCCAGCGCCAGACAACCACTCGGGGAAATCCACCATGAACAGCATCGACAAGCCTCTGCGACATACCCTGCTTGCCACCGCCATGAGCGCAGCCCTCGGGTTGTCCTCCGGCGCTGCGTTGGCGCAGAAAGCCCCTGACCCTGCCGGCACCGGCAACACGGAAAGCGGCAGTGCAAAACAGAACGGCAGGTCAGATCCGACCACCCTCGATGCCATTACGGTGACGGCACAAAAGCGCAGCCAGGATGCGCGCAAAGTGCCGACATCGATCAGCGTGGTCGGGAGCGAACAACTGGAGAACCAGCATGTTGCTTCGTTGATCGACCTCGCCGGCTCGTTGCCCGGAGTGCAGATCAACACCGGGGGCGCGCCTGGCAGGACATCGATCACGATCCGCGGCGTTCCCTCGCTGGGGGCCGGCGCGGTGGTCGGCACCTATGTCGACGATACACCGATGGGTTCGAGTTCGAATTTCTCGCGATCGGCAAGCTACGCGCTGGATCTGCTGCCCTACGACATCGAGCGCATTGAAGTATTGCGTGGCCCGCAAGGCACGCTGTATGGCGCCAGCACCATGGGCGGCCTGCTCAAGTACGTGATGAAAGAGCCGAATCTGAATTATGTCAGCGGCAAGGTCGGCGGTGGCTTGTCCACGACCAGCGGCAGTGATGGCACCGGCTGGGATGGACGCGCCACGATCAGTCTCCCCATCATCCGCGACAAACTCGGCATCTCGGCCTCGGTGTCGAAAAACCGGACACCCGGCTACGTCGACAACGTGGTCACCGGCCGGGACGACATCAACGCCGTGACGCAAAAGAGCAGTCGCGTAGCCCTGCTGTGGAAGCCGAACGATGACGTCAACCTGAAGATGTCTGCATTGCACCAATCGGTGAACGCCGGCGACCAAGGCATCATCCTGCTCGACCCGACCTCGCTGGATCCGATCTACGGCGAGCAGAAGACCGGTACGGCGCTCGCCCAGCCTTTCCGGAAACAGATCAACTTCTACTCCGCCACGCTGAACTGGGATCTGCACTGGGCGGATTTCACTTCCGCGACGAGCTATTCCAGCACGGACACGCACACCGTCGAGGACGACTCGGTGACGTTCGGGCCACTGTATCCGCTGTTCGGATACCCGGAAGGCCTGTCGGCGTTCGAACTCAGCCTTCACCTGAAAAAGGTCACCCAGGAATTCCGCCTCGCCTCCAAGCCGGACGATCGTGTCGAGTGGCTGCTGGGTGCGTTCTACACCCGCGAATCAAGCAAGAATCTGCAGGTCGAGACGGCACAGGCGAACGACGGCACATCGCTGCCCGGCCTCGATCCGTTGTTCATCGGCAGCATTCCGTCCACCTACAAGGAAGGCGCGCTGTTCGGCAACCTCACCTACAAGTTCAACGACCGCTTCGATGTCACCGGCGGCCTGCGTTTCGCCAGAAACGAACAGGACTTCGAGCAGCGGATCATCGGCGGTGGCGGCCTGCTGGTACCACTGGGCAACAGCCCGGGCAGCTCTGCGGAAAACGTGCTGACCTGGATGCTCAGCCCCGTCTATCACCTGAACGACAACAGCATCGTGTACCTGCGCGCCGCCAGCGGCTATCGCCCTGGCGGCCCCAACTTCGCGCTTCCCGGCGTACCGCCGTCGGTGAAGTCGGACAAGCTGGTCAATTACGAGCTCGGCTGGAAATCGCTGTTCTTCGACAAGCGCGTCTCGGTCGATTTCGCGCTGTACAACATCAACTGGCGCGGCATCCAGGTGAGCACGGCAACGCCAAACGGCAGCATCACCTACCTGGCCAATGGCGGTACCGCCACCAGCCGGGGCGCGGAACTGAGTGCCGCGTTCATGCCGATACGCGACCTGCGACTTGGCCTCAACGCCGCGTATACCGATGCCTACCTGACCGAAGACGCACCAGCACTGCGCGGCAGGAACAACGACACGCTGCCAAATGTTCCGCGCTTCAACTGGTCCTACACCACGGATTACTACTTTCAGCTGCCCAATGCATGGTACGGCCACGTCGGCGGCGGCTATCGCTGGGTCGGCAAGCGGATATCGAACGTCAGCAGCAATCCCTACAGCTATCCCGAAAAAAGCTATGGCGTGCTGGACCTGAACGCTGACATTTCCAGGGACATCTGGACGCTGCGTCTGTACGTGAAAAACCTCACCAACACGCACGCCCATCTCAACACCAGCTACATGCAGAATGGCCTGACCAACGCCGTGGTCAACCTGCCCACGGCCATCCTCCAGCCGCGCACGGTAGGTGTCGAGTTCGATGTGCAGTTCTGATCGCGTCCACGGTGCGCCCTTGACCCTGCTCCATCCCGCCTCCCCCGCCGACGCCAGTCCGCAGATACCCGGGAAAGGCAGCCGATGCCCGGGGTGATCGTCGAACGCACATGGCCGAAACCCGGTGCGGCGTGGTGTGCCGTGGCGATCTTTTCGCTAGCTGCGGTGCTGTCGTACACGGACCGGCAGATTCTCTCGCTACTGATCGACCCGATCCGTACCGAGATGGTCATCAGCGACACCCAGGTAAGCCTGCTGCAGGGACTCGCCTTTGCGCTGATCTACTCGGTGGCCGGCCTGCCACTGGGTCGCGCCGCGGACATCTTCCCGCGGCGCGCGGTGATCGTTGCGGGCGTGACGTTGTGGAGCCTGGCCACCCTGGCTTGCGGCTACGCGCAGTCGTTCACCGACCTGTTCATCGCCCGTGTCTTCGTCGGGGTCGGTGAGGCCTGTTTGGCCCCGGCAGCCATGTCGATGATCGGCGACTACTTCCCGCCGCGGCAACGCGGTACGGCGATCGGCACCTTCCTGCTTGGCATGGTGATTGGCGGGGGCGTCGCGATGATGATCGGCGGCTCGGTACTGCAAGCCGTGCAGCACGGACTGGTAGCGGGAATTCCGTGGTTGAGCGAACTCTCCGCGTGGCGTGCGGTGCTGGTGCTGATGGCGTTGCCCGGCGCGATCCTGGTGCTGTTGCTGTTCACCGTGCGCGAACCGGCACGACAACTGCACGCGACACAGGAAAGCGCGGGCACCTTGCCCTTGCGCGAAGTACTGCGCGATTTCGTGCGATATCGTCGGCCCCTGCTGCCGCTGTACCTGGGGATGGCATTGATGGCAGTCGGCGACTACGCCATGTCGAACTGGATACCGGCGCTGTTGTCACGACGCTATGCGATGGACCCCGCACAAATCGGTGACCTGTTCGGCGGCGCCATCATCGTCGGCGCCGCGATCGGCGTGTTCGGCGGCGGCTTCCTGGCAGATCGATGGGTCGCGCGCATCGGCCCGCGGGCGCGCTTCATGGTTGCCTTCATCGTGACCGCGCTGGCCTTGCCCGGGGCATTCGCCGGAACCGCCGGCAGTGCCCACATGGTCATCGCCGGCTTCACCTGGTGGATCTTGATGTCATCGGCGGCCGCCGCCGTGGCCATCACCGCCATCCAGGACGTGGTGCCGAACCACATGCGTGGCCTCGCCATTGCCTTGGCCGCGTTCGGAAACATGATGCTCGGCCTTGGCGGTGGAACCACCCTGACCGCATGGGTCAATGACCATGCGTTCCACGACCCCCTGGCCATTGGCACCTCCATGACCCTGGTTTCGCTGCCGGCCGGCTTGCTGGCCGTCATTTTGTTCTGGCACGGCTGGCGCGTGACGCGGGCGGCTGCGTCCCTGGAGATCTGAGGCATATGCAAGACACGCTTTTCGACATCGCCGTGATCGGCGGCGGCATGGCCGGCGCGGCGGTGGCGGCCCATCTGGTGGACCATGCGCGCGTCTTGGTGCTGGAACGCGAAAGCCAGCCGGGCTACCACGCCACCGGCCGGTCCGCGGCGCTGTTCTCGGAGATCTACGGCAACGCCCCGATCCGCGCCCTGACCCGGGCCAGCCGGGAATTCTTCTACACGCCACCGCGGAATTTCACCGAAGTTCCGCTGGTATCGCCGCGCGGCGTTCTCTTTGTCGCCAATGCGGAACAGGTGGCTGAGCTGGAAGCCTTTGCCTCGTTGCCGGATGTCGCCAGCGGCACGCGACGCGTCGGCGCCAACGAAGCTCGCGCACTGTCGTCCAGTCTGCGCGAGGGCTACGTCGCCGCGGCGCTGCACGAGCCTGACGCCCGCGATCTCGACGTGCATGCACTGCACCAGGGCTATCTCCGGCAACTGCGCGACCATCACGGCAAGCTGGTCAACAACGCGGGCGTCACCTCGCTGGTCTACAGCAATGAGCAGTGGACCATTCATGCCGACGCCGGCATCTTCCATGCGAAAACCATTGTCAACGCGGCCGGCGCCTGGGTGGATAAAATCGCCATGCTGGCAGGCGCCACGCCGATCGGCATCCAGCCGCTGCGACGTACGGCGTTCATGATCGATGCACCGGCGAACAGCGACGCCGAGCATTGGCCGCTGACCATCGACATCGGCGAACAGTTCTATTTCAAGCCCGACGCCGGCCGCCTGTTGCTGTCGCCGGCCGACGAGACGCCAAGCGCACCCTGCGACGCATGGCCCGAGGACATGGACATCGCGATGGCGGTGGACCGCATCGAGCGCGCCACCACGCTGTCGATCACGCACGTCGGGCAAAAATGGGCCGGTTTGCGCAGCTTCGTGGAGGATCGCAGCCCGGTCATTGGTTACGACCCGCGGATAGCGAACTTCTTCTGGATCGCCGCGCTTGGCGGCTACGGCATCCAGACGGCACCCGCCGTGGGCCGGCTCGCCGCAGCCCTGATCCGGCGCCTTCCCGTGCCGGACGACATGTTGGAACTGGGGCTCGATGTCGCCTTGATCGCACCGGCACGCCTGGCCCGCTGATCGGC
>SMEK01000197.1_pt1 | contig 25331 bp, 26 predicted proteins | sample 2456371 | NCBI WGS metagenome assembly SMEK01 (sample SAMN10132590, study PRJNA489261) | soil metagenome | isolation source: day1 antibiotic-loamy sand soil ammended with composted manure from dairy... | place: USA | collected 2015-04-01
GAGATGAATGAAATCCCAAATATTATCGATGCGAACTTCTTCTCCCAAAAGCTCTTGAGCAATTTCATTTAGTTGCTCAGTATTCATATTTAATAGTGTTAAAATGTCATCGATGTTTGACATTAATTCTTCTATTGTAATTACTTGCTCTTCTTCACCTTGGGAGAGTATAATCAATCCTTCATCGTTAGGAATTTCGAGTAAATCAAATATGTCTTCTACGGAATCAGCTTTTAATAGTGGTTGAATTTCTTTTTCTACCGTTTCCATAATTCCGGATGACATTTTCTCTTCACTTTGAACAACCTTATTAAAAACATCACCAAACTTACTAAAACCTTCTTTGTTTTTGAAAACATTTTGCTGTCCTTTTATGGATCCTAACGATTGGGATTGAGATATAATAAAGGGCATTCCTATACTCATTCTTTCACCTCCTTTCTAGTTGGTATTTGATTCTTTGTTTTTAGATAATAATTCTGTATATCTTGCAGCCTCTTTCGGATCCATTTTCGCTAAAACTTGAGAAAGTGTATCTGGCTTCAAATTCGATAATATTTCCAACGCTTGTTCATCTTTCATTTCTACAATGATTGGTGCAACAGCTTTGGCCGACATTTTTTCATAAGTGTTAACAATTTCTTTCAAATCTTTTTTTGATTCTTGTTTTCCAGATTCTAATTCTTCAATTCTTTTTCGCAATTCTTTCTGTATTGCTATATGATTTTCGTTCTCAGCTAAAGCAGTATCCAATTCGCTTTGTAATTTTTCAATTTGCGCATCTTTTTCTTGAATTTGCGCTTGTAATTCAACAATTTTATTGTCCATATCAATAGCGCTGGCAGGTGTTTCTTCTTCAGTACGAGGCAACATTTCAGAAGCCTTTTCAAAGATGTTCGTATTTGTAAATTGAGCAACGACGAGCAAAATGGCTATAACGAATAGTAGCGGAATAATCACCCAAGCGAAGAATTTTTGAAAAAATCCTGGTGATTTTTTTTCCATAAAATCTTCAGTATAATCATTTTTCAGCTTTTTGTTCACTTTCACCATAAAATCACCTAAATATCTTCTTGTTGTACATAAGTGAGGAAATCTCGTCCAAGTGTTGGGCCTCTAGGCGATTTTGTTCCTCTTGAAATGCACTATAATCCTTCTCTCGCATTTTTTCATACTTACGTACTTCCAAGTTTTTTTCTACTAATTTTTGTTCATACCATTGCATTTTTACACGTGCTTGTTTTACTTTTTGTTGTACTTCATCAATGGTATGTTCCAAACTATCAATAAACTTTGCAAAATGGTGGATTTCATCAATCGTTAGTCCATTTTTTAACCGCTCATTTTGATATTCAATTAAGTTTTCTTTTTTCTTTAACAATTCATATAATTGTGTCGCTACTTTTTCAAAAGATCGAACCGATTCTTTGTAAGCCATTTCTGTTTGCTGTTTTTCTTGTTCGCGAATTGTTAATAGTTTTTCAAATCGATACGTATATTGAACCATTATTTGCCACCGCCATTCGCTAAAGCAATTAGTTCGTTAACACTTTCTTCAAGTGTTACTTTTTCTTTAAATCCTTGTTTTAAAAATTGAGTAATAAGGGGTTCATAATAAATCGCTTCGTCAATTTCTTTCGACGTTCCTTTTTTATAAGCCCCAATGTTTATTAAATCTTCTGATTTTGCGTATGTATAATACAATTCTCTAATTCTCTCAGCAGCTTTTACATGTTCTTCAGAAGAAATATGATTCATTAAACGGCTGACACTTTTTAGTACGTTAATAGCCGGATATTGTCCCTTATTTGCTAAGGTGCGGTCTAATACGATATGTCCATCTAAAATACCTCGAACCGCATCTGCAATTGGTTCATTCATATCATCCCCATCAACAAGCACCGTATAAAAGGCCGTTATACTCCCTTTCATGCTTGTCCCGGTTCTTTCTAACAATTTCGGTAATATTGAAAAGACTGATGGCGTATAACCTTTTTGAGCAGGCGGTTCACCTGTTGCTAATCCAATCTCCCGTTGTGCCATTGCAACACGAGTAACAGAATCCATCATTAACATGACATTTAAACCTCGTTCTCGGAAATACTCAGCAATGGCTGTCGCAGTAAAAGCACCTTTTATCCTCATTAATGCAGGCTGATCACCTGTAGCTGCAATCACGATGGATCGTTTTAATCCTTCTTCACCTAAATCACGTTCGATAAACTCCCTCACTTCTCTGCCGCGCTCACCAATAAGAGCTATCACATTTAAATCTGCTCTTGTGTTACGTGCAATCATGCCGAGAAGAGTACTTTTACCCACACCAGAACCTGCAAAAATACCAACCCTTTGTCCGCTTCCTACCGTCAGCATCGCATCAATGGCTTTTACTCCCACTTCCAATTGCTGATCAATGGGCGGACGATGCAAAGGATTTGGAGGTTCGTTTTCTGTAGGTACCGAAACTAATCCTCTCGGAAGAGAAGTCCCATCAAAAGGGTTGCCTAGCGAATCTAGTACTTTTCCAATTAATTCAGGACCGACTTTAACTTCTAATGGACTTCCTGTTCCTTCCACTAAACAGCCAATGGAAATTTCTCGTACGGAAGTAAAAGGCATTAACATAACATACTCATCTTTAAAGCCTACTACTTCCGCTAAAATTACTTCGTGCCCTTTTTTCGTACGAACATGAATTTTGCATACGTCATTGATGGAACATTCTGGACCTTGAGATTCTATCAATAGTCCGACAACTCTCGTAACTTTTCCATATTTTTTGAACGTGTCGATGGCAGGTATATTGTTGACCAAGTCAGCCGCTTTCATCGGAATCAATCCTTACTCTCCAAAATTTCGCTAAGCTTTAAGCGCAATTCTTTCAATTGTTCATCAATTGATAATACGATGCGCCCATGATTTGTTTCAATGTAGCTATCTGTATCGTTCAAATCTTCATTTACAAAGATTAAGAACGGAACATCCGGCGGGAACATTGCTGCTAGTTCATCTCGATTTTCAGTTACCAACTTGTAATATACTGGTGATAAATATAGTTTAATTTCTTTGCTTTCTTGCGCTTCTTTTAAACCTCTTCGAACTATGGATAAAAATAACGCTTCATCTTTTTCTAGCGATGCTCCAATAATCTTTTCCGCTGATTTAATCGCCAAATCTAAAATAACATGTTCCTGCTCCTCAACATATTTCATTCCATTGATGTGAGCATTCTCAACAGTTTCATTCGCTAGTTTTAACGCATTTTCCATATCTGCAGTCGCTTTCTGAATTCCTTCTTCATAACCTTGTTGAAAGCCTTCATCATATGCTTCTTTTTGAAGAATGAGCTTTTCCTCTTGCCATTGCTGTCTTAATTTCTCGATTTCTTCTAGTTTCGCTTGGCAATACAATTCAAATTCTTCCCGCTTTGAAGAGATTTCTAGATTCGCTTCTTCAAGAATGCGATCTCGCTCTTTGTACACCTCGTCTAATGTGATTGAATGCTCCTCTTCGCCTATATCCTGGGTAGAATCAAACTGTTTCGCAAAAAGATTTCGAATTTCAATTTGAACCGGCCCATTTTGCTTTTTAATTGCCTCGCTCGAACGGATTAGCTTAGACAATGACGTCATCTCCTCCACCTCGAGCTATAATAATTTCTCCAGCTTCTTCTAATCGACGAATGATAGCAACAATTCTCATTTGTGCTTCTTCTACATCACGTAGGCGTACAGGTCCCATAATTTCCATCTCTTCTTTAAATGTATCCGCCATTCGTTGTGACATATTGCGGAAAATAATTTCTTTTACCTCATCACTACATACTTTCATTGCGAGCAACAAGTCTTCATTTTCACAATCTCGAATAACTCGTTGAATTGAACGATTATCGAGAGTCACAATATCTTCAAATACAAACATGCGTTTTTTGATTTCTTCTGCCAACTCTGGATCTTGAATTTCAAGCGCATCGAGTATTGTTTTTTCTGTTTGGCGATCCACACCGTTTAATACTTCTACTACAGCATCGATGCCGCCAGTTTCCGTATAATCTTGCGTAAAAGTGGATGACAATTTTCTTTCCAATACCGATTCAATTTCACTAATGACTTCTGGTGAAGTCGATTCCATAGTGGCAATTCTTCTTGCGATATCCGCTTGCACTTCTTGTGGTAATGAAGATAAGATAACACCAGCTTGCTGCGGATCTAAATATGACAAAATTAACGCAATTGTTTGCGGATGCTCATTTTGTATAAAATTTAAGATTTGTGATGGATCAGCTTTTCTAGCAAAGTCGAAAGGTCGAACTTGCAAGGAAGATGTTAAACGATTGATAATATTTTGTGCCTGTTCAGGACCTAACGCCTTTTCTAATATTGTTTTTGCGTAGCCGATACCACCTTGCGAGATATAATCTTGAGCTAGAGCAATGTTATGAAATTCTTCGATAATCTGTTCTTTCACTTCAGGTTCAACTTTTTTCACTGCTGAAATTTCTAATGTAAGTCGTTCAATTTCCTCTTCAGATAAATGTTTATAAACATTTGCGGAAACTTCTGGTCCTAAAGAAATTAACAGCAGTGCAGCTTTTTGTTTTCCTGTTAAAAATTTCTTTTCTTTTTTAGACACAGTCGAACCTCCTATCCATTAATCTTCAGCTATCCAGCTCCGCAATAATTTTGCAAAATCTTCCGGTTTTTCTTTTGCCATTTTTTCTAATTGCTTGCGACGAACTGTAGATTCTGTTTCTTTTTCTTGATTAATATCTTCCACAAGCAACTCTTCTTGTTCTTCAATAATTTCCATAGCTTCTTCTTCCGCTTTTCGCTTTTTCGAACGCAAGATGTAAACAATAAGAAGAAGAATTGCAGCAACTAAAATTCCACCAACAACCCAAATCCACCATGGAATCACTGGTGTTTCTTCGATATTTTCTACGTCATTGCCATAGAATTGTTGAACAGAAACAACAATTTTGTTTTCAATTTCTTCATCTGTTAATTCTCCAGCAGCTTCTTTATCAATTGAAGTTCGGACAATAGTTGCTAAAATTTGTTCAATATCTTCCACAACTGTAGCTGAAAGGGATGTTGGATCTTCAGGAACAGGTGGCTCAACCATGACTTGAATACCAATATCGCGAATTTTGTACGGGCTTTCTTGGATTACACGATTAATGCGATTTACATCATTATTAATTGTTTCTTCAATTCGTTCGTAATCACCATTGCCGTTTAAAACTTCTTGATATCCGGTTGCATTATCAGTCGGATCGCCCATCTCCGTTGGACCTGTTGCACCATTCATACCTGTATATGTTTCAGTAATGCGTTGGGCACTGATTTCAATGCCTTCCATATTCTCCTCATCTACAGGTTTTACTAATTTCTCCTCACGATTTTCTTTCTTAAAATCGATATCTGTAGTGACTGATACAACAACTTTGTTTTGTCCCATTAATGTTCCAAGCATTTTTTGAACTTGACGTTCAAGGTCACGTTCAATCGTTTTCTTTACATTCATTTGACCTTCTACAGAGTCGATTGAACCACTTCCAGCTATAGCGGATTCTAAATCGTAATATTCAGAATACTGATTAGATATTGTAATATTGTCTGTGCTTAAATTAGGAACACTTTTCGATACAAGGTTATATAATGTTTTAATTTGGTCATCAGTGAACTTATGACCTGGTTCAGTATGTAATACGACAGCAGCAGAAGCGTTTTGATTCTCCGCATTCTGATTAATGAATACACCTTTTTCTGGCATAGAAATCATAACTTTTGCATCTTTTACCCCATCGATTTTCTTTATGAGGTTTTCAAGTTCTGTTTCTAGGGCTTTATGCTTGATGACGTTAAATTCATTATCCGTCATACCAAAGCCAGCATTTTCTGTGAAGAATGTTGTACTAATTCCTCCAGTTTCAGGGTATCCTTGTGCGGCTAAGGAAACTTTTATGGAATCAACTTGCTTTTCTGGAACTAAAATGTTCGTTCCACCTGGAGCAATTTCATATGTAACACCTTGAGAGCTTAATACTTCCGCAATCTCCCCAGTTTCCTTTGCTGATAATTCTGTGAAAAGGGGAACCATGTTTGTTCGAGTAGTAAAATATGTAATAATAGCCGCTATCGCTATAACCCCTACGAAGGTTCCAATTATTGCACCTTTCTGCTTCTTTGTCCGACTTTTCCAAAAATTAATGGAATCGGTTTTTAATTTATTAAGTCGATCATTCATTACAAATCCTCCGGTACTAGTGAATACACTAACATTTTATATTCCGTGCGTAACCGTAGATTATACAGTCATTCGCATAACTTCTTGATAAGCTTCAATTACTTTATTGCGAATTTCAACCGTAGCATTTAATGTAATGCTCGCCTTTTGTGCTGCAATCATTACATCATGCAACTCAACGTTTTCTCCATGAATCAACTTATTTGTTAATTCATCTGATTGAACTTGGTAATCATTTACTTTGTCAATCGCTTCTTTTAATGTATTGGCAAAACTTTTTTGCGCTTCAAATGGCGTTTGTTGATTGGATATCACTCTATTACCATTCACATTTTGAAGTGGAATAGATAAGTTTACTTGGTTTATTGCCACATCAATTCACCCCTCTCATTGTTCACCCTTATTTACCTATTTCTAAAGCCTTTGTTAACATCGCTTTACTTGCATTTAAAACGGTTATATTTGCTTCGTATGAACGAGTAGCAGAGATCAAATCGACCATTTCTTTTAACACATCGACATTAGGCATTTGTACATATCCATCCTCGTTTGCATCTGGATGGCTTGGATCATATACGAGTTTGAACGGCGTTTCATTATCCTCATTTATTTTTGTTACTTTTACTCCATTGCCTACGCCATTGCTCTTCCCTACTGCTTTATTTAAAAAGGATGAAAATGTACCTTCATTTGCAGTAAGTGTCACCGTTTTCCGACGGTACGGCTCCCATTCACCATTCACTTGTCTAGCACGAGTTGTATCAACATTCGCTATATTTGAGGAAATGACATCCATTCGTAAGCGTTGAGCAGTTAAAGCTGATGTTGTTGTATTGATGCTAGAAAAGATTGACATTACTATTTCCCTCCTTTAATGACTGTATTTAATGTATTGAATTTACCGTTAATGCGATCAATCAAAGCATTGTAGTAAATCGTATTTTTCGCTAATTCTGCTTGTTCTTTATCCATATCTACACCGTTGCCGTTATGGCGATATTGAAAGTTTTCATAACTATAAACAACATGGGTAGATTGTTCAAAACTAAAATCATAATGTCTCTTATCTGATTTGTTCGCCCTAAGTTGTTTTTCATTTTCATCATTCAATAGTTTTTTAAATTTGACATCTTTTGCCTTGTAATTAGGCGTATCGACATTTGCAATGTTATGTGCAATAGTCTTATTTTTTAGCGATGCGTATTTTAAACCATGCTCTAAGTTACTTATTGTTCCTCCAAACAAGTTCAAACCGTTCACCTCGTTCTATTTCATTACAAAAATGACAAATTTCTTACTCAACACTAGTATTTATTGTAAATAAGATAATTCACAGTGTCTATCGTCTTTTGGCACTTTTTCATAGTCTATCTGAATCAATTTTTCATGCCAAGTTTTTCAAAAAGTTCACATTTCGATAACAAAAGTTTCAATTCGACAAAATTTTTGACTTTGCAATTCCCAAAAGTTACTATCAGCTATCACTTAATTGATAAAAAAGTACTACAATTATATAAAACTATTCCCTTAATGAAATTATTAAAAGGAAAATAAAAAGGTCTCATTAATAATGAGACCTTTTTAATAGTTGTAGTTATTACACAACAATATTGTTATGAATTCATTATTCTAGTATAGGAAGAACTTGCTTATTTCATTTTAATTTCAGCTAAAGCCGTCAAAAACTTATCATTTAATACTTTAATATATGTTCCTTTCATGCCGAGAGATCTTGATTCAATTACTCCTGCAGACTCAAGTTTACGTAATGCGTTAACGATTACTGAACGCGTAATACCAACACGATCAGCAATTTTAGATGCAACGAGTAAACCTTCATTTCCATCTAGTTCCTCAAAAATATGTTCAATTGCTTCTAATTCACTATAAGAAAGGGAGTTGATAGCCATTTGCACGACTGCTTTACTGCGAGCTTCTTCCTCAATTTCTTCAGCTTTTTCACGCAAAATTTCCATGCCGACTACCGTCGCACCATACTCTGCTAAAATTAAATCATCGTCACCGAATCGTTCCTCTAAACGCCCTAAAATCAACGTACCTAAACGTTCACCACCGCCGATAATAGGCACAATTGTCGTTAAACCATTTTTGAAAATATCGCGGTTTTCAATAGGGAAAATTGTATAATCACTATTGATATCAATATTTGAAGATGTTTCATTGATGTCTTTCAGACTATTTGTATATTCTTCAGGGAATTGACGTTCTTCTAACATTTTTTTCATTCTGTCATTCTCGATTTTTTGATGAATGGAAATCCCCAATAATTTCCCTTTTCGACTAACAATAAATACATTACTATCAATCGTTTCACCTAATGTATCTGCCATCTCTTTGAAATTAACTGGTTTTCCAGCTGTTTTTTGCAACAATGCGTTAATTTTTCTAGTTTTTGTTAATAAATCCATATTAATTGCCTCCTAGGGTTACATTGTTCAATTATTATCGTAGAAAATGCTTTATACTTATTTGCTAAAGTATTCATGTTAAAGGATAAATTGTGACAAATCCTTGTTCTTTGAAATTTCACCAAGTTTTTTGTCTACATATGAACGAGTGATTTGAATATGTGTTGGAGCAATTTCAGGTGCTTCGTAAGATAACTCCTCCAATAATCGCTCCATAATCGTATGCAATCTACGTGCACCAATATTATCCGTTTCTTGATTTACTTCCGTTGCAATTTCCGCAATGCGTTCAATTGCATCATCAGAAAAATCAATAGATACGCCTTCAGTTTCAAGCAAGGCTCTATATTGTAAAATAAGAGATTGATCAGGTTCTTTTAGAATCCGAACAAAGTCTTCTTTTGTTAACTTATCCAACTCTACTCGAATCGGGAAACGACCTTGTAACTCTGGAATTAAATCACTCGGCTTCGACATATGGAAAGCTCCTGCAGCAATAAAGAGCATATAATCCGTTTTAACAGGTCCATATTTTGTCGTCACTGTTGATCCTTCTACAATTGGGAGAATATCTCTTTGTACTCCTTCACGCGAAACATCCGCAGACGAATGCTGACCTCTGCTTGCAATTTTATCAATTTCGTCGATAAAGATTATTCCAGATTGTTCTGCACGTTTAATCGCTTCTTGCGCTAGCTCTTCGGAATCGATTAATTTGTTCGCCTCTTCGATTGCTAATACCCGACGAGCATCTTTCACTTTCATGCGACGCTTTTTCGTTTTTTTCGGCACAAGACTTGATAACATATCTTGCATACCGCTAGAGCCTAGTTCAGGCATTCCCGGAATCATCATGTCTAGAAATGCTGTATTTTGTTCAGTCACTTCTACAGTTACCCATTCGTCTTCCAGTTTACCTGCTAATAAGTCTTCCTTTACTTTAGAACGTTTTAATCGAATTTCAGTTTCTTCTTGAGAATCCGTTTGGCTTTCCGTTTTTTGTCCACCAAATAAAAGTTCAAATGGATTTTGCGTCATTTTTGACTTAGATTTAGAAGGAACAAGCAATTTTACTAACACTTCATTAGCCTGTTGTTCTGCTTGATCTTTAACTTTTTCCATCATCTCTTCTTTCACAAGTCTTCTGGAAGCTTCAACAAGATCCCGAACCATCGATTCCACATCTCGGCCAACATAGCCCACTTCGGTAAACTTTGTTGCTTCAACTTTGACAAACGGAGCATTTGTTAACTTAGCTATTCTTCTTGCTATTTCCGTTTTACCGACACCGGTAGGACCAATCATCAATATATTTTTTGGAATCACTTCACTTTTTAGTTCATCGCTAAGAAGCGATCTCCGGTATCTATTTCTTAATGCAATCGCTACTGCCCGTTTTGCAGCATCTTGACCAACAATATATCGGTTTAATTGTTCTACAATTTGTCTTGGCGTAAGTGTCGTCATCAGTTTAGCGCCTCCACAATAATGTTATGATTTGTATAAACGCAAATATCGGCTGCAATTGTTAGGGCCGCCTTTGCAATTTCTTCCGCTGTCATATGCTGCCCCGCATGTTGCTTTAAAGCTCTCCCTGCTGCAAGAGCATAGTTTCCTCCAGAGCCGATTGCAAGTATTCCATCATCTGGCTCAATTACTTCGCCAGTACCGGAAATAAGAAGCAACGTGTTTTTGTCCATGACAAGTAATAGCGCCTCTAATTGTCGGAGCATCTTATCTCCACGCCATTGTTTCGCTACTTCAACAGCTGCTCGTTGCAGATTGCCGCTATATTCATTCAATTTGGATTCAAACATTTCAAACAGCGTAAACGCATCAGCAACAGAACCCGCAAATCCCGCTAATACTTGCCCGTTAAATAATTTTCTCACTTTTCTAGCTGTATGCTTCATAACGACGGAATTCCCTAATGTAACTTGCCCATCTCCTGCCATTGCACATTTGCCATTATGATGAATGGCAAAAATCGTAGTAGCGTGCATTTCCAATTTTTATTCCTCCCTACCATTATGCTCTTGGATGCGCCTTCATATAAGTACTTCGAAGGTGTTCCTTCGTCACGTGTGTATAAATTTGAGTGGAGGATAAATTCGCATGTCCTAGCAATTCTTGAACTGTACGTAAATCTGCCCCATTATTCAATAAATGCGTCGCAAAGGTATGTCTTAACATGTGAGGGTAAATTTTCGTATGCATACAAGCATTTTGAATCATTTCATTTAAAATATAATGGACACCACGAGCAGTAAGTTCGCCTCCACGCATATTCACGAATAACCTGTTGTGCTTATTATTTTTCATAATCAATGGTCTTGCTTCATTGATATATTTTATTAAAGCATCATGAGCATATTGCCCAAATGGAACAATTCTTTCTTTCCTCCCTTTTCCCATCACCCGAAGAATGGAATAATGAAAATCGATATCGTCTAATTCAATCGATGTGCACTCACTTACACGAATTCCTGTAGCATATAGTAATTCAAGTAGCGCCATATTGCGTAGTGATTTTAAATCGTCGCCTGCATTTGCTTCAAATAACTGTGCAAGTTCATCTTCATAAAAAAAATTGGGTAGTAATTTTTCTTTTTTCGGATGATATAAAGATAGAAAAGGCGAAAGGTCAATCCCATAATCTCGATTTAGAAAACGAAAAAATGTGCGAATGGAAGAAATTTTTCTAGAAACTGTTGTACGAGACAGTTTTTCTTCATATAGTTTGGTCACAAACAACCTTGCATGTATATACTCCACTTCGCGTAAATCGTCAACTCCTTCTGCTCTTAAAAAGGTAAGGAATTGGGTAATGTCTCGTTCATATTCCTTTACCGTATGAACAGAAAAGTTTTTTTCCAATTGAATTACTCGGAGAAACTCATCCAAAGCTTTTGTTGGTTGAATATTCAACTTGGGTCACCTCTATTTCGAAGTACCATGAAGAAAAATGCGGCATTTAGGGCATATTTTTCGTCATTTCTTTATTGGAACACATACAGTGAAAACATCCATTCTCGACTGTATACCGAACTTCGAGATATATCAAGCAAAAAATCAGTAATTTTGTAAAAAATCAGTTTCCCTTCACAAATTGTTAAAAATTTAACCTTTTTTATCCACGTTTATTCAAAGATGATGACATAAATAATAGCCTCTAAACATTATATCAACATTTAGAGGCTAAAATCAATTATATAGTTTGAGTATTCATAAAATTCCGAATTGTTTCAATTGCTCGCTCAGCATGTTTTAATGCTCGTTCTTGCTTAGATTTTATTCGTTCACCTAATTCCGGGAAGATACCAAAGTTAACGTTCATCGGTTGGAAGTTGTTTGGATCTGCTTCAGTAATATAGCGGTCCATGCTACCTAACGCCGTTTCAATTGGGAATTCAATCGGTTCTTTCCCAAGTGCCAAGCGGGCTGCATTCACTCCCGCAATAAGTCCGCTTCCAGCCGATTCAACATAGCCTTCCACTCCCGTCATTTGACCAGCAAAGAATAAATTAGAACGAGATTTCAATTGATAAGTTTTCTTTAATACTTTCGGTGAATTAATGAATGTGTTACGATGCATTACCCCGTAGCGTACAATCTCTACATTCTCTAAACCAGGAATTAATCGAAATACTTCTTTTTGCGCTCCCCATTTTAAATGAGTTTGGAATCCAACAATGTTATATAATGTGCCAGCTGCATTGTCTTGTCGTAGTTGTACAACCGCATATGGACGTTCGCCAGTTCTTGGATCTTCCAATCCGACTGGTTTTAAAGGACCAAATAATAATGTTTTCGGTCCACGCTTTGCCATCACTTCAATCGGCATACAACCTTCAAAGTAAATTTCCTTTTCAAATTCTTTCAATTCGACTACTTCTGCATTTACTAAAGCATCATAAAATCGTTCAAACTCTTCCTTTGTCATTGGACAGTTTAAATATGCAGCTTCTCCTTTATCATAACGTGATTTTAAATACACTTTATCCATATTGATGCTATCTTTTTCAACAATTGGGGCAGCAGCATCATAGAAGTAGAGATAATCTTCACCTGTCAATTGTTGAATTTTCTTAGCCAAAGTTTCAGAAGTTAATGGTCCAGTTGCGATTACCGTAATGCCTTCAGGTATTTCCGTTACTTCTTCATTAACTACTTCAACAAGAGGATGATTTTTTAATTGTTCTGTAATAAATCCAGAAAATTCATGGCGATCGACTGCGAGAGCGCCTCCTGCTGGAAGGCTAGCCTGGTCAGCAGCTTTAATAACTAATGAGTTCATCATTCTCATTTCTTCTTTTATTACTCCAACTGCGTTTGTAAGCGCATTCGCTCGCAATGAATTGGAACAAACTAATTCTGCAAATTTGTCTGTATGATGAGCTGGTGTTTGTTTTACAGGTCTCATTTCATAAAGTTTTACTTTTACACCACGGCTTGCAATCTGCCATGCCGCTTCGCTTCCTGCTAGTCCTGCACCAATTACATTTACTACTTGTTCTGTCATAATTATCATCTTCCTAACTTCATTGTGTTGGTTGTTCTTCGTAGTCACAATTTGTACATTGTACTTGAATACCTTTTTTCACTTTTTTCTCAACTAATAATGAACTACATTTTGGACAAGGTCTGCTGATCGGTTTATCCCATGAGACAAAATCGCATTCAGGATAATTTTCACAACCGTAAAAAATGCGTTTCGTTTTACTTTTTCTCTCCACAATTTCTCCAGTTTTACATTTTGGACATGTTACGCCGATTGGTTTTGTAATCGTCTTTGTATTTCGACATTCTGGGAAATTGGAACAAGCCATAAATTTTCCATAACGTCCTAATTTAAATACCATTGGTGCTCCGCATTTTTCACAATCTTCTCCAGCAGGCTCATCTTTAATTTCGATTTTTTCAATCGCTTCATCAGCATGCTTTACATGTTTTTCAAATTCTTTATAGAAATTATCGATAATTTGAATCCAATCAGTTTTTCCTTCTTCAATTTTATCTAAATCAGCTTCCATTTTCGCGGTAAATTCAATATCGATAATTTCCGGGAAAAACTCCACCATCAATGAATGGACAATTTCTCCAAGCTCCGTCGGGACAAAACGTTTATTATCAAGTTGCACATAACCACGTCTTTGAATAACGTCCACAGTCGGAGCATAGGTGGATGGTCTTCCTATTCCAAGTTCCTCCAATTCTTTCACAAGTCTGGCTTCCGTATAGCGTGGAGGTGGTTGTGTAAAGTGTTGCTTTGGAATGATTTCAACTGATTTGATTTTGTCTCCAACGTGCAACTCTGGAAGTATTTTGGTTGTTTCTTCCGTTTGATCGTCAGTTCCTTCAATGTATACTTTCATAAATCCTGAAAATTTCAGTTGAGATCCATTTGCTCGGAAAATACAGCCAGAATTTTTTAATTCTACAGATACTGTATCTAGAATAGCTGGAGCCATCTGACTTGCTACAAATCGGTCCCAAATGAGACGATACAGACGCAATTGATCACGAGTTAATACATCTTTCAATTGGTCTGGTGTTCTTAACACGCTTGTTGGTCGAATCGCTTCGTGAGCATCTTGAGCATTTGTTTGTTTTTTCGCCTTCGGAATTTCTTCAGAGACATATTCTTTGCCATATTTATCGTGAATATATTGAATTGCTTCTGCTTTTGCAGCATCCGAAATACGTGTGGAATCGGTACGCATATACGTAATTAAACCGACCGTACCTTCATCTTTTCCAATATCAATACCCTCGTAAAGTTGCTGAGCAATCATCATTGTTTTCTTTGCTCGGAAGTTCAATTTTCGCGCCGCTTCTTGTTGAAGTGATGAAGTTGTAAACGCTGGAGCAGGATTTCTTTTTCTCTCTTTCTTTGTCACATTTACAACTTCAAATTCGGATCCCTCTATTTTTTTTAAAATTTCTTCCACTTGTTGTTGATTTGTGAGCTTTACTTTTTCCTTTTCATCTCCATAGTAAAGCGCTTCAAATTGCTTTTTATTCTTTTCAAATTTTCCTTCTATTGTCCAGTATTCTTCTGGAACGAAATGTTTAATTTCATTTTCTCTATCGATAATCAACCGCATTGCAACGGACTGAACACGTCCTGCGGATAATCCTTTTTTCACTTTTCGCCACAAAATTGGGCTTATGTTATAACCAACAAGCCTGTCTAATACTCTGCGAGCCTGTTGAGCATCCACAAGATGCTTATTAATTGGACGCGGATGTTTAAAAGATTCTAACACCGCATCTTTCGTAATCTCGTTAAATACTACTCGACAATCGCTTTCAGTATCGATATTTAAAGCTTTTGCTAAATGATATGCGATCGCTTCACCTTCGCGATCAGGGTCGGCTGCAAGATACACTTTTTTCGCCTTTTTCGCAGCTGTTTTTAACTCTTGTAATATAGGCCCTTTTCCACGAATGGTAATATATTTAGGTTTATAATTATCTTCCGTATCAATCCCCATTTGGCTCTTCGGAAGATCAATTACATGTCCAATGGATGCTTTTACTTTATATTTTTTTCCTAAATATCGTTCAATGGTTTTCGCTTTCGCTGGTGATTCTACTATCACTAAATAGTCTGCCATCTTCAACTTCCTCCTCACTAGAGGCACCTTTATATATTTTTAAAGAAATTCCTGTTGCAAAATGTATAACAGTTTGACTAATAATGCAACTTTTTTTCAATATATTTCCTAAAAAAACAAATTTAATTCATCTAAAATTTGTTGACCACTCCATACAGGAATTGCTCCTTCTCTTAACAATCGATTCGTTCCCTCTGAAAGTTTTGAATCAATAGGGCCTGGTACTACAAATATATCTTTTCCATGTTCTAAAGCATGATCTGTAGTAATTAACGTACCGCTTTTCACCGCAGCTTCTGTTACTACAATCGCTTCACTAATACCACTTATAATACGATTCCTGAGTGGAAAATGCCACCTTTTGGGACCAACATAGGGTGGAAATTCCGTTACCAATAAGTGTTGATTAGCCATTATCGTAGCTAATTTCTTATTTTCTTTAGGATAAATATGAAATAATCCATTCCCTAATATACCAATCGTTTTCCCGCCGTATCGAATAGTTGCCTCATGAGCCATTCTATCTGCACCTTTTGCCAATCCACTAACGACAACTATATCCTTTTCAATTAAAGGTGGAACAATCGACTCCAGCGCTTTCACAGTATATTGTGTAGCCATTCTAGAACCGATAATAGCAATTTTTCTTCTAGTTAATAAAGATAGATCCCCTTTCGCATAAAGCACAGTAGGTGAATCGACTAATGTAAGTAAAGATAGGGGATAATTTGGATCGGTATAAGGAATTACATGTATTCCTTCATGATTATATGCATCAAGCAAATTTTTCTTTAACATTCTCTTATAATTAGTTAGGATTTTTTCTGCTTTTTCCGATGAAATTTGGAGAATGGACGTTAATTTTGTAGGCGATAAAAATTGCAGTTCATGAAGGGAGGAAATTTCATCTAATAATTTGTGAAATTGATTTAGTGGAAGTGGGTAAACATAGTGGAAGGTAATCAACTCATCAATTGAAAATGAGCTCACATTACCCCTCCTATAGTAGAACATATCCTTTTCGTGACCGCACAAAGAATTTTCCAAAAAATATTATAAAATAAAGAAATGAAAAAGTGTAACGCAAATAGATGCGCTACACTCTTTATATTAATGGGTTTTACATTTTTCGTATAGCCCTTTTTCTTTTAATACTTTAATTAATGTTTCACCAATAACAGACGGAGTTGGAGCGATTTCAATTCCCGCATCATTCATCGCCTTAACTTTTTCCGCTGCTGTACCTTTACCGCCAGAAATAATCGCACCAGCATGTCCCATTCGTTTTCCTGGAGGTGCTGTTTGACCTGCGATAAATCCTACAACCGGTTTTTTCATATTTTCTTTAATCCATGCTGCTGCTTCTTCTTCAGCTGTACCACCAATTTCACCAATCATCACAACTGCGTATGTTTCCGGATCTTCATTGAATTCTTTTAATACATCTACAAAGTTTGTACCGTTAACAGGGTCACCGCCAATTCCCACAGCAGTTGTTTGGCCAATACCAGCATCTGATAATTGAAGTACTGCTTCATATGTTAAAGTACCAGAGCGGGATACTAAACCAACATGACCTTTTTTCAAAATATATCCAGGCATAATACCGATTTTACATTCTTCAGCTGTTACTAATCCAGGGCAGTTTGGACCTAGTAAGCGCGTTTTCTTCCCTTCCATAAAACGCTTAACTTTCACCATGTCTAATACTGGAATATGTTCCGTAATACAGCATGTAAATTCTAATTCAGCTTCTACTGCTTCCATAATCGCATCAGCAGCAAATGGCGCCGGTACGAAAATAACAGATGCATTCGCTCCTGTAGCTGCTTTTGCCTCAGCTACCGTATTAAATACAGGTACTCCTTCGATTACTTGTCCACCTTTACCAGGTGTTACCCCTGCTACGATTTTTGTACCGTACTCCAACATTTGTTTTGTATGGAATAAAGCTGTTTCACCAGTAATACCTTGAACAATTACTTTCGTATCTTTATTTACATAAATCGCCATTGTTCTCCCCAGCCTTTCTTACCTTACGAGTTCTATAATTTTTTGTGCACCTTCAGCCATTGAAGTCGTTCCGATAATATTTAATCCAGATTTATTTAGTATTTCTTTACCAAGAGCAGAGTTTGTTCCTTCTAAACGAACAACTAACGGAACATTTAAACCAATTTGCTTCGCTGCTGCTACTACACCTTCAGCGATGACATCACATTTCATAATGCCTCCGAAAATATTTACAAAAATACCTTTTACGTTCGGATCAGAAAGAATAATTTTAAACGCTTCTGTTACTTTTTCCGTATTTGCACCGCCACCAACGTCTAAGAAGTTGGCTGGAGAGCCTCCATAATAGCTGATTGTATCCATTGTTGCCATCGCAAGACCTGCACCATTAACAAGACATCCGATATTTCCGTCTAATGATACATAGTTTAAATCGTACTTTGATGCTTGAATTTCTTTTGGATCTTCTTCATCAAAGTCACGTAATTCAACGATATCAGGATGGCGATAAAGAGCATTTGCATCAAAGTTAAATTTCGCATCTAACGCCATAATTTTATCGTCTTCTGTTAGCACAAGTGGATTGATTTCAAGAATAGAAGCATCTTTTTCCACAAAAGCAGTGTATAATCCAATCATGAGTTTAGCAGCTTGATTTACTAACTTTGGTGGAATTTCCATATTAAATGCTAATCTTCTTGCTTGGAATGGTAATAATCCTGTTATCGGATCAATTACTTCTTTAAAGATTTTTTCAGGTGATTTTTCTGCTACTTCTTCAATCTCCATTCCACCTTCTGCTGAACCCATAACAGTAATGCGCGAAGTGGATCTATCCAAAATAAAACTGATATAGTACTCTTTTTTAATTTCGCAACCTTCTTCAATATAAAGGCGTTTTACTTCCTTACCTTGTGGACCTGTTTGTTGCGTAACTAAAATTTTTCCTAATAAATCCTTCGCATATGCACGAACTTCATCCAAATTTTTGGCTACTTTTACCCCGCCGGCTTTCCCACGTCCACCAGCATGGATTTGAGCCTTCACCACTGTGATATTTGATCCAAGTTCTTTTGCAACTTTAACTGCTTCATCCGGTGAAAAAGCAACTTTTCCGTTTGGAACTGCTACACCATAATTCCTAAGAATTTCCTTACCTTGATATTCATGGATATTCATTTGCCATCCTCCAATTCACCAATTTGGGAAATAGTTTGTTACCAATACTATTTTAATCAAACAGTAACCCATTGTCTATGTTCGCATTTTTTTCGTATTTTTCTTAATTTTCGACACATTTTTCTACTTCGCGTAAAATAAGCATTTTTGCTTTTACAATACTACAATAGTCATGTTAAGAATGTGAAGAAACTTTTCGATCTAATCGATAAATAAAAGCAAATACTTCTGCCACTGCTTCATATAAGTCCTGTGGTATCGACTCGTTTAAATCGAGTTGTCCCAGCAATTCTACTAGGCTGGGATCTTCATATATAGGTACATCGAATTCTTGCGCTTTTTGCAGGATATTTTCTGCAATTTTCCCTTTACCTTTCGCAATCACTTTTGGACTATTTTCATCAGGATTATACATAAGGGCAACTGCTTCTTTTCTTTTTTCCGAATTCATACGCGAATATCCACTCCCCTTTGTACTGCCCCTCTGTCATTCAATTTTTCAATATTTTTCTCAAGATTTTTTTGCAAAGTTTTTTTATAAGGTTTAATCATTACGCCGGATAAATGATAGTTTTTTTCTTCTAGGCCCACTTTTAAAGCTTTTTTTAACGGCTCAGCTAGTACATCTAACCCTTCCAGTTCATTGTACACATAAATCGAAACAATTCGGTTCTGCACCTGCATATCAATCACGGTTTCTTTTAATACTTCCATATTTAGATAAAATAAAATCCGAGCATAGTTGGAATCAATTTTTCCATCTTTTTTCATTCTTCCATTCCATTGAATGGTCGCATCTACGTGCTTTCCTAAAAATTGCAATGGAAGTTGCATAATTATTTGATGTTGATGACCTGTTTCTCCAGAAAGCAGTTGCATTCCATTTAATCGGGCTAACACCATCTCAGCACTATTCTTCAATTCTGTAGATGCGTTCTCATCTTGAATAAGGGACAATAATTGGGGCTTTATAGATTGGATGAGGTTTGTAACATCCTCTCCTTTGTTCAGTGCAGCTTCATAACTTAAACCAAGCCTTATTAATATGTGTTGAATAGCTTTTTGTATCCCTTGACTGTTCAACGATGACTCCAAAATTGCTTGAGATTCCGCCATCATAACTTGTGTAGATGGCTCTTTAGATGCTTGAAAAGCTTTTGCCATTTGAATAAATTCCATATCGCTTTTTATACTCATTTCCTGTTTTAGTAGTGACAATAAATGCTCCTTCGGCGAAATTCCATCTTCGTTAAAAAATAATCGATTTACTGCTTGTTCTGAAAAGGCTTTTAACAATTGGACATGGAGTTGTTTAGCCAATTGTTCAACATGATTAGTGTTTTCGAAGGATTTGAGCAATTCAAGAATGGTATTTTTCTGTTGTTCTGTAAGCGTTACTTCCCCTTTAATCCAATGGGTAATCTGTTGAATTGTATGAGCAATTGAAACAGTTGAACTTGATTGCAACTGTCGGACAAAGAATCCTGCTGTTTCATTGCGAGAAGAGAGCGTTGCGGTGTTCAACCAATTATTAAGTGTTGCATCTTTTGGTAAAATATTTGCTTCTTTTAAAATATTTAACGCTTCAAGTTGCTTTGTTTCTTGTCCATCACTTTGTAGAAGAATTTGCACAGAGCGTGCAATCATCGTTCCCGCTGTTTCTGCTTCGAAAGGTTTGGCAATGGACTGCAACGCATTTAGTAAATTTTCTTTTATTTGAGGTGAAATTAAGTGATTTTGTTGCAATAATTGGGTAAGTTGTTCAAGGTTATTGGAAATGCCACTTGTTTTCGAACCGAGTAGTAGCGCCTTAAATGTTACTTCCGAAAAAGGAATTTTCAATTCCATCATCTTTTGCAATGTTTGTAATGCTTCTTGCTTTGTTACTCCGTCAGGTAAATTTTTCAACCATATTTCCGATTGCAATAATTGTTCCTTAACAATAGGAAGCTGATGTTTGATGAAATGCGTCAACAGTTGCTGCATTTCAGGAGACTTCGGCAAATGCAATGTTTCAATCAATTGTTGCACATTTACAAATTCCTTCGTCATTGGCCCTGTAACCACTTTTAACTCCGTTTGGGGGGAAGTGCTCATCACTTGGAAAAAATGCGAATCTCCCACTTTTAAAGGCGTTTCCAGCTTTGCTATGAGACGATGCTCGCCAATTTGGATTTCCGCCATTTGATTTGGATATAATTGTTTAATCTTTCCATGGAATACTTGTCCTTGTTTCAACACAAGAGGATTTATTTGTGCGGACACTTGTTGTTGTTGAATCGGTTGAAAGGAAGGAATTGTCATATCATCACCTTCTTCTCTAGCATTGTTTTAATTGGTTCAAATGATTTGCGATGATGAATGGTTGGCCCAAATTGTTCAATTGCTTCTAAATGTTGCTTTGTGCCATAACCAGCATGCTGATCAAATCCGTATTGAGGATATTCTTTATGTAACTTTTCCATATATAAATCCCGTTCGTGTTTAGCTAATATCGATGCCGCTCCAATCGCAAGACTTTTCGCATCGCCTTTTATTATATTTTTTTGAGGTATATCAATCGGGACTGTAACTGCATCTACAATGCAAAAATCTGGGCGTATTTTTAAACTTTCAACACACATTTTCATCGATTGTTTTGTTGCTTCTAAAATATTCATCTCATCAATGATTTCCGCGCTCTGAAAATGTATTGAATAATCAAGAGCATGCTTTTTAATTAAATCAGCAAATTCTGCGCGTTTCTTTTTGGATAGTTGTTTTGAATCATTGACTCCTACGAGTTCTGGACAATCCTTTGGTAAAATGACTGCGCAAGTGACAACTGGTCCAGCTAGAGGACCTCTTCCCGCCTCATCTATTCCAGCTAAATAGGCATCTTCAAAGGGAAGAAAACTTGCATCAAATGCTTGCTTTTGACGAAATTGTTCAAGCATTTTCTCCTGATTTTCTAATCTCTTTTTAAACTGTAAAAAAGCTTTTTTTACTCCCGCTCTTTCGTCATATTCAAGTTCCTTCATCCATGGCTCATATGTAGACGCACTTTTTAATGCTTCTGTTATTTCCTTAATTGTTTTCATACTTGCTTTCTCCTAATATTTTTATTTTATATCGGCTTAAATGAATTTCTTATAAGATTGACTAGAGTGATTCCACTCATGTTGTACTTTATCATAAATTCATTCTATAATGAGGGTGGAATATGCTGTGGAGGAAAAGAAATGAAAAAAATATACATATTGCTCTCTCTTCTTTTTATACTGAGCGCTTGCAAAGGCGAAACAACTCAACAAGAAGTTCACAGTGATACAAGCCATATTCATCACAATCCATTGTCGGGAGATTTACAAGAACTAACCTCTATTAATGAATTACCTTCTTTTTTACAAGAAAAACATGAAAACATAACGACTGTATACAAAATCGCATTCGAACATGCCGATGTGTTGCAATGGATTCCTTGTTATTGCGGTTGTGGAGAATCAGCTGGCCACCGAAGCAGTTTAAATTGCTTCGTTGCTGAAATTCGCGACGAACAAGTTCTGTGGGATGACCATGGAACTCGCTGTCTCGTTTGTATGGAAATTGCAGTTGAATCTGCAAAGCTCTCAAATGATGGAAAATCCATTAAAGAAATTCGAAAATATATTGATGAAAAATATCAAGAGGGCTTTTCGAAACCAACTCCGACTGAAATGCCTGCATAAAATTAAACCATCCATAAAGTTTCTCGATGGGACTTTTGGATGGTTTTTTCATCTAATTGTGAACAAGTTCTTTTTTTAATTCTTCATCAACAAAATCAAAAGTTAATTTCCCTAATTCTAAATTGCGAATATCGCGTACAATCAATTCTGATACTTTATCATAGTCAATTGTACCACCAGGACCTAATACATTGCGCAATTTTCCGATATGGTCATAAGTCTTTACGATATCTTCATCTACTGAACTAATACCATAGCGTTCATTCATTCGCTCAGGATAATGGGTAGATAAAAAATTCAACGCATAAGTTGCTAAATCTTCCATATTGAGGATTGTATCTTTAATTGCTCCCGTTAAAGCCAGTTTTAAACCTACCTCTTTATCTTCGAATTTTGGCCATAAAATTCCTGGCGTATCTAATAATTCTAATTCTTTTCCAACTTTAACCCATTGCTGGGCTTTCGTGACCCCCGGAGTATTACCAGTCTTGGCTATGTTTTTTTTGGCTAGACGATTGATTAAAGTTGATTTTCCTACGTTCGGAATCCCTACAATCATCGCTCGAATGGCGCGGGGTTTCATCCCTTTTGCTTTCATGCGAGCCCATTTTTCTGCTAATATTTGTTGAGCAGCTTTTGTGACCTGGTTTAGTCCTTTCCCTTCAAAGGAGTTGATGGCGATTGCCGTTAATCCTTTATTTGAAAAATATTCAACCCATTTTTTCGTCTCTGTTTCATCAGCCATGTCTGCTTTATTTAATAATATCAATCGAGGTTTTTGGTTAATGACTTCATCAATCATTGGATTTCTTGAAGATAATGGCAATCGGGCATCAACTAATTCAAAGACAATATCAACAAGTTTTAAATGTTCTTGAACTTGTCGTTTTGCTTTTGCCATATGCCCTGGAAACCATTGAATTGTCATTATTATTCCTCCTTCAGTCAAAAAAGAAAAGGAGTGTTCATCTACTCCTCTTTTTTATTTCACAATTTTTATTTCACTTAAAGGCCAAAAGACTACGCTTGTACTGCCAATGATTTCATCTTCACTGACGACTCCGATGTGGCGGCTATCCTTGCTGAATCGTCGGTTATCCCCCATTACAAATACATAACCTTCCGGAATTACGTCAAGGCTTGGATCAATATCTTGGAGGGTAAAATCTTGCGTTAATTGACCTTCTGAGAGTTGTGATTTATATTCATCTAAATATGGTTCATCGATGGGTTCACCGTTAATATACAACTGGTCATCTTTATATTCAATATGTTCACCAGGCAATCCAATAACTCTTTTGATATAGTCTTTGCCTTCTGGTGCATGGAATACAACAATGTCAAACCGCTTTGGTTCACCTAATCGATATCCGATTTTATTGACGATCATCTTGTCGCCATCTTTTAGCGTTGGCATCATCGATTCTCCATCTACCACAATAGGAGTAAATAAAAAGTAACGAATAACTACAGCAATGAGGAGAGCAATGATTAACGCTTTTGTCCATTCCCAAATCTCGTTTTTTTCTTTTTTTACTTTTTCCACGAGAGCATTCCCCCAAATCTACTATCTACATTTTATTTCATTCTTATTCTTTATGACAAGCAAAAGAAAGGAGGCTTTTTAAAACAAAGCCCCCTTTAGTAGAATGATTATCGAATTTCTTTAATACGTGCTGCTTTACCACGTAAATTACGTAAGTAGTAAAGTTTTGCACGGCGCACTTTACCGCGACGAACAACTTCTAATTTTGCAATTTTTGGTGTGTGAACAGGGAAAGTACGTTCAACCCCTACACCGTAAGAAATTTTACGCACTGTAAATGTTTCGCTAATTCCACCACCGCGACGTTTAATTACTACGCCTTCGAATACTTGGATACGTTCACGGTTACCTTCTTGAATACGAACGTGTACGCGAACTGTATCACCAGGGCGGAATTCAGGAAGATCTGTGCGAAGTTGTTCTTTTGTAATTTCTGCAATAATATTTGACATGTTTATTCTCTCCTTATACCGAATGTTCATATAGTCTTATTCACTACAGCGGAACACCGTAATTAAAGCTTCTCATAGAAGCACAGATTGAATATTATCATACTTTAAATCAACGTGCAAGGAAAATTCTAATCACGAATCAATAATCAACTAAAAGGGACTGTTTATTCATATTGATTATTTTTATAAAATATTCATGATTTTTCATTTTTTCTTTTTAAAGTTTCAAGATATTCCAGTTGTTTTGGTGTTAGTTCAATATTTTTCAATAAGTCAGGTCTTCGCTCAAAAGTGCGCTTGATTGATTGTTCCATACGCCATTCTTCAATTTTTTGATGATTTCCTGACAATAGCACATCTGGAACTTTCATTCCTCTAAATTCTTGGGGTCTTGTGTAATGCGGGTGTTCTAACAGCCCTGTAGAAAATGAATCATGAATATGTGAAGCTTCTTGTCCCAATACTCCAGGAATTAAGCGAACAACCGAATCAATAATCGCCATTGCCGGTATTTCTCCACCAGTCAATACAAAATCCCCAATGGATATTTCATCGGTTACAAGATGCTCTCGAATACGTTCATCATATCCTTCGTAATGTCCACAAATAAAAACAAGTTCCTCTTCTTCCGCCAATTCTTCCGCTTTCGACTGAGTGAAACGTTCTCCCTGTGGACACATGAGAATAACGCGAGGATTACGGCCTTCAGTAATCGATTCAACCGCATGAAACACTGGCTCAGGCTTCAACACCATGCCAGCTCCCCCACCATAAGGATAATCGTCTACCTGTTTATGTTTGTTGTCGCTGTAATCACGAATATTGGTTACTTGAATATCGACGATTCCTTTTTCTTGGGCTTTTTTTAAGATGGATGAACCGAACACACCATCAAACATTTCAGGAAATAAGGTAAGCACATGTATTTTCATGATAATAATCCTTCCATCACATGAATGGTAATTCGTTTATTGTCAACATCAATATCTTTAACTACATCTTCAATGTAAGGGATATAATGTTTTTTCCCTTTTCCGTCTTTTAATTCCCAAACATCGTTAGCGCCAGTTTCTAAAATATTTGTGATTTCCCCTAAGAGTTCTCCTTCTTCTGAATAAACTTGGCAGCCAATGATT
>SMEK01000264.1_pt1 | contig 25321 bp, 26 predicted proteins | sample 2456371 | NCBI WGS metagenome assembly SMEK01 (sample SAMN10132590, study PRJNA489261) | soil metagenome | isolation source: day1 antibiotic-loamy sand soil ammended with composted manure from dairy... | place: USA | collected 2015-04-01
AGTTTTTCGGTATAGTTGAATAATTAAATACATTAGATAACGACTTACCAAGTTTCGGTACTCTCCAGTTTTTCGGTATGAAGATAACACTCCTCGAACAAATCCCCAACTTATTCAACCTTCATCCTCATATTTCCAGATAATCCCACTTGCTGTCTCAATGGTCTCGTTTTAAAATGAGTTATAGAACAAATGTTCCCTTCGTATAATAAAATAGGGAGGTGGTTAAGTATGCGCATAAATACATTCAACTACACGAACTTTAGCCCAGAAGAATTATATCAACATCTCCCAAACCGTTCGATCATTTGCATTGATATGCGTTGCTTTTATGCTAGCTGCATGGCGATGCTTCACAATTTAAATCCAATGGAAGTGCCGATAGCGGTGGTGGGCAATTTTGAGCAAAAGGGCAGTATCGTGCTTGCTGCATCACCACCGATGAAGAAGCGTTTTGGTATCAGAACCGGCTCTCGGCTTTATGAAATACCCAAACATCCAGACATTAAATTGTTCGAACCGAAAATGGAATTTTTCGTGCAAATGTCGATGGAGATTACGAATTTAATCAATCAATTCGTACCGAAAGAAGCGATTCATGTATATAGCATTGATGAAAGTTTTGTTGATTTAACAGGCACGGAAAAACTTTGGGGGCCGCCTGAAAAAACTGCCAAATACATTCAAGAAAGAATATATAGCCAGTTCCAAATTCCGAGTGCGGTAGGGATGGGGCCGAATATGCTCATGGCAAAACTAGCTCTTGATTTAGAGGCGAAGAAAACAGAATTTGCTCAATGGACGTATGAAGATGTTCCGAAAAAATTATGGCCTGTGGCGCCCCTTTCTGAAATGTGGGGAATTGGTCGCCGTACGGAACGCACGTTAAATAATATGGGCATTTTCAAAGTAGGAGATTTAGCGCAAACCGATTTACAACTGCTGGAAAAGCGCTTCGGTATTTTAGGAAATCAATTGTACTATCACGCTTGGGGAATTGACTTATCCCCTCTTGGTGCGCCACTTGCAGAAGGGCAAATTAGCTTCGGCAAAGGGCAAGTGCTTATGCGGGATTATCGCACACGCAGCGAAATTCTTACCGTCATTTTAGAAATGTGTGAAGATGTGGCGCGGCGAGCAAGGGAAGCGTATCAAGTAGGAAGAACGGTTTCTCTTGGTGTGAATTACAGCAAAGATGCCTTTGGAGGAGGATTTTATCGCTCCCGAACAATCGATGAACCGACGAATGATACGATGAAAATTTATGAAGTATGCAAAGAATTGCTTGATGAGTTTTATGCCGAACGCCCTGTAAGACAACTTGCTATCAGTCTCTCTAAACTCGAAACGGAACGCTCCATGCAATTAAGTTTTTTTGACCAGCAAAAATGGAAAAGGCGAAAACTTGGCGCGGTAATGGATGCTTTGCGCTCTAAAATAGGGTCGACTGCTGTGCTTCGTGCGGTTTCTTATACAGAAGCAGGAACGGCCCTTGAGAGAGCTCAACTTCTTGGTGGACATAAGAAATAGAAGGAGGACGCGGCTTGTTGTGTGTATGTCTGAGAAGACGGCGCATTAACTCCTCGGCGAATATAAGAAATAGTAGAGGTATGTTCCCTAGCAAGAGGCGGATTATCTCTTCGAACGAAGACAAAAGGAAGAAACTTGCTATGCCCAAACACACCTCCAACGATCTGCAACAAATGGAGTGTAAAAGGGGTGAGAAAGTGATTCGAGATCGTGGAAATATTAAATGGAATGCCATGATGCTTCCGGAACATGTGAAAGTACTCCGGGAATGGAGAGAAAAAGATAAATATGAAGAAAAACCAACTCTTGATGAAGGGGCATTGCAAGATTTAAACGAACAGCTGCTCATTGCCTTCACCAATCGCTATGAAGTCGAATTAAAAATTTGGCACAAGGGGCGCATCTTCAAAGCGACAGGGAAGATTGCCAAGCTCCATGCTGAACATGGCTGTACATTCGAAGATGGCCGCACCTTCTCCTTTGAATCGATCTATGGCATTACGATTATGGAATAAAAATAGAAAAATCCCTTCCTCTAGTCAAAAGAATAGCCCAACAAAAAGCACTGGCATATAAATAGTTTACAACATAATTTATATTGTTCGCGAATCGTGAGAATGTCGCTTTTAAGCCTGTAATTCACCAGAGGAGGGGCAAGATGAAAAGAATTCTTGTAACAGGTGCGCTTGGACAGATTGGTTCGGAATTGGTGAGAAAACTCAGATTTGAATACGGAAAAGATAATGTACTAGCAACGGATATTCGAGAAGACAAAAATCATGACGGTCCCTTTGAAGTGTTGGATGTGCTCGATGCATTAAAAATGTACGAAGTGGCGAAAAGATTTAATGCAGATACGATGATTCATTTGGCAGCATTGCTTTCCGCAACGGCAGAAATTAAACCAATCCTTGCATGGGAATTAAATATGGGCGGTTTATTAAATGCGTTAGAGGTTTCAAAAGAATTAAACATGCAATTGTTTAATCCGAGTTCTATTGCAGTCTTTGGACCAACTACTCCGAAAATCGATACACCGCAAGAAACATTGCAACGGCCGACGACCATGTATGGTGTGAATAAAGTAGCAGGAGAATTGCTATGCGATTATTATCACTTACGCTACGGTGTTGATGTAAGAGGTCTTCGATTCCCAGGTTTAATTTCACCAGGAACACCACCTGGAGGAGGAACGACGGATTATGCGGTGGAAATTTATCATAAAGCGGTAAATGAGGGAAGTTATACTTCTTATATTGCAGAAGGAACATATATGGATATGATGTATATGCCTGATGCATTGAACGCGATTGTGGATTTAATGGAAGCAGATCCTGCCAAACTAACTGTTCGCAATGCCTATAATATCTCCGCAATGAGCTTCGATCCATCAGAGATTGCAGCGGAAATCAAAAAACATATTCCTCATTTTGAAATTAAATATGACGTCGATCCGGTGCGGCAAAGTATTGCGGAAAGTTGGCCAAATTCCATCGATTCTTCCCGAGCGATTGCTGACTGGGGATTCAAGGCAACTTATGATTTAACGACAATGACAATCGATATGCTTGATAAAATCGGTGGGGGCATTAAAAGCAAAACGACACTATAACACGTAAAAGGGATTTTATTTATATATGATACGAAAAGAAAAAGGACAGTTAGAAGTTCCGAAACTTTGCGACTTTTCTTAACGAAAAAATTGCATAAGAAAAGGGGAGTTCGAATTCGAACATCCCCTTATTTTTTCAGCAATTCAAATACTTGTTGTACATCTTTATCACCACGGCCAGAAATATTAACGATAATGCTATCTTCAGGTGATAAAGTAGGTGCCAATTTCAGAGCATAGGCAACGGCGTGAGAGCTTTCAAGAGCTGGAATAATACCTTCCGTTTTGGATAACGTTTGGAATGCTTCTAATACTTCTTCGTTTGTGACCGCAACATACTCGCCGCGGCCTGTTTCATGCAAGTAGGCGTGTAGTGGTCCAACCCCTTGATAATCTAAACCGGCAGCGATGGAATTTGTATCGAGCAAGTTGCCTTCTTCATCTTGAAGGACATAGCTTTTAAAGCCGTGAAGGATGCCGGGAGAACCTTTCGTAAGGGTTGCAGCGCCTGCAGGTTCCACACCGATTAAGCGCACATTTTCATCATTAATATAATGGGAGAAAGCACCAGCTGCATTGCTGCCCCCACCGACAGCAGCGATAATAGCTGTTGGAAGTTTGCCTTCTCTTTCTAAATGTTGAGCGCGGCTTTCACGGCTAGTTATTAACTAAATCAAGGAAGGCTTCATCTACCGCTTCTTTTAATAAGCCGTTTCCTTTATCCACCGCTACTACTTGAGCACCGAGAAGCTCCATGCGGAACACATTTAAAGCTTGGCGTTTCGTGTCCTTTGCGCCCATGTAAATCGTGCATTCCATTCCGAACATCGCAGCAGCTGTCGCAGTGGCAACTCCGTGTTGTCCAGCTCCCGTTTCTGCAATAATTCTTTTTGCCCCCATGCGTTTAGCAAGCAATATTTGACCTAACACGTTGTTCAATTTATGGGATCCTGTATGGTTCAAATCTTCCCGCTTTAAATAAATTTTCGCTCCGCCCAATTTTTCCGTTAAATTTTTAGCAAAGTAAAGGGGAGTTTCGCGGCCAGCATATTCTTTTAAGTAATAGTTTAGTTCTTCATTGAAAGTTAGGTCGTCTTTAACTTTCGCAAATTCTTCTGCAATTCGGTCGAGCACTTTTTGTACCTCATCTGGAACAAAGCTGCCACCAAAATCTCCATAGTAACCATTTTTAATTAAAGTTTTGCTCAAGATTTACAACTCCTTTTTCAAAGTGTTGATTTTGTCACAAAAACAGTCAATATGTTCACAAAATCTGTACCTTCGAAGCTTTCACAAGACTTTCAATTGTATCCCAATCATCTTTTGCTAAACTGTCAACGATTTTACTGCCGACAATAACACCGCTTGTAAAGGTGCCGAATTGTTTAACCTGTTCAGGGGTGGAAATGCCGAACCCTGCTAAAACAGGCGTATCTGTATAGCTTTGAATTTTTTTAAAGTGGCTTTCTAAGTCGCCTTCGAAAGTGGAGCGAGCACCAGTGATTCCATTAACTGTCACCGCATAAATAAATCCTTCGCTTGCTTTTGTAAGCTTTTCAATTCGCTCTGGCGTACTTGTCAATGAAACAAGCTGAACTAAGTCAACGCCATATGCCTTAAGTGAAGGGTGAACGATAGTACTTTCTTCTAGTGGCATATCTGGAATAATGACGCCGCGAATGCCTGCCTCATAAGCATCTTTTGCAAATGCATCGATTCCGTAGGCTAAAATCGGGTTTAAATAGGTCATTGCCACTAATGGAACGGTAATTTCATCTGCGAAAGAGGCAAGAGTTTCAAGTACTTTTCGTAATGTTGTGCCCTTTGCTAATGCTCTTACAGCAGCCTCTTCAATCGTCGGTCCATCCGCTACAGGGTCGGTGAAGGGGATGCCCACTTCAATCGCAGTGACTCCTAGTTGTTGCAATTTCAAAATCGTCGGTTTCAACGTATCAAGCCCGCCATCGCCAGCCATTATGTAAGGAATAAAAGCTTTATGGCCTAGGCGAGTTGCTTCTACAATTGCTTCAGTTAATTGGCTCATGATAAGTCACCTCCAAGGGCATCAAAAATTGTATGAACGTCTTTATCTCCACGGCCGGATAAACAAACGACAATAATCTGATCTTGGTTCATTGTTTTTGCAAGTTCAGTAGCATAATAAACGGCATGGGCGCTCTCTAAAGCAGGGAGAATCCCTTCTGTTTGGCAAAGAAGTTTAACCGCCGCAAGCGCTTCTTCATCAGTTGCCATGACATATTGGGCGCGGCCAGTTTCATACAAATAGCAATGTTCTGGGCCGACTCCCGGATAGTCAAGCCCTGCGGAAATGGAGTGAGCTTCTTGTACAAATCCGTCATCATCTTGCAATAAGTACATATAAGCGCCATGCAATACACCCGTTTTTCCACCGTTAATAGCAGCTGCATGTTTTCCGGTTTCAAAGCCTTTTCCGGCAGCTTCCACACCGTATAGAGCAACCTCTTGATTTTCAACGAAAGGATAGAACATACCAATGGAGTTGCTGCCACCTCCGATGCAAGCAACAACAGCATCAGGCAGTCGGTTTTCCTTTTCGATAATTTGTTTTTTCGTTTCATCGCCAATGATCCGCTGGAAGTCACGGACAATTGTAGGGAAGGGGTGTGGCCCCATGGCAGAGCCTAAAATGTAATGGGTTGTTTCTACATTTGTCGCCCAGTAACGCAACGCTTCGTTGACCGCATCTTTTAATGTTCTTGAGCCTTTATCGACAGCCACCACTTTTGTACCTAAAAGTTCCATGCGGAATACGTTCAATGCTTGACGCTTTACATCTTCTGCTCCCATGAAGACGATGCATTCCATGTTGAGTAGGGCGCAGGCAGTTGCAGTTGCGACACCATGTTGACCAGCTCCTGTTTCGGCAACAATTTTTGTTTTGCCCATCCGTTTTGCAAGCAATGCCTGGCCAAGAGCGTTGTTAATTTTGTGGGCTCCTGTGTGATTTAAATCTTCTCGTTTTAAATAAATTTTTGCGCCGCCACAATGCTCAGTAAGTCGTTCTGCAAAGTAAAGGGGCGTTTCTCTGCCAACGTAATTTTTTAAATAGTAGTGAAGTTCCTGTTGGAAAGACTCATCATGTTTATATTGTTCATAAGCTTCTTCAAGTTCCAGTAAGGCTGTCATTAATGTTTCCGGAACAAATTGACCGCCAAAACGACCGAACTTGCCTTTTACTTTCGTCATGTCATTTAGCTCCTTTAACCGTTTATTGTAAAGTTGTTGCTGCTTGGATGAATGATTGAATCAGTTCACAATTTTTCTTTCCATCTTGCTCAACGCCGCTTGAAACATCTACAGCGAAAGGTTGTACCGCTGCAATCGCCTGCTGCACGTTCAAAGCATTCAGTCCTCCTGCAAGTATTACTTTCTCTTTAGGGATGGAAAGTTGATCAAGTAAAGACCAATCAAATGCTTTACCACTCCCGCCAGCGAAATCTGTTCCGGGAGCATCGAATAAATAGTAATCTACGTTGTACTTGCTAGCTTTTTCAACATCGCTAAGCTCGCGGATGGAAAAAGCTTTGATAGAAGGGAGTCCTAGTTTTTCGATAAAAGTTGGTTCTTCATTGCCATGATATTGAATGAAATCGAGTGGTACTTTTTCAAAAGCTTCTTTCACTTCATCTTCTGTCGGATTGACAAATACACCAACTTTTTTCACATGTTTCGGTACTATTTGTGAAAGTTCACAGGCCTTTCTGATGGAAATTTGTCTTTTGCTTGGCGCAAACACAAAGCCTAAAAAATTCGCTCCTGCAGCAACTGCACAATGCACGTGAACTTTTTCTTTTAATCCGCAAATTTTCACTTTTGTCATCGCTCTACATCCTTAAGGGAGGAAGTTTTATTTGGAAAGATTTTAATGTCTCTTCCACATTGCCGCTTCTCATCAACGATTCGCCGACAAGAATTCCACGAGCTCCCGCTTTAGCAACACGTTCGGCATCCACTGTTTCAAAAATGCCGCTTTCACTAATAAAGGCAATGTTATCAATTCGATTGATTGTTTCTGCCAACTTTTCAGTTTGAGCCAAGTCTACTTGGAATGTTTTTAAATCTCTGTTATTGACGCCAATCAATTTTGGATGAAGGCAAAGGGCTCGTTTCAGTTCTTCCTCGCTGTGTACTTCAACAAGTACCTCCAATCCTAAACTGATTGCGTACTCATACAATTCTGATAATGTTTCATCATCTAATGCAGCGACGATCAGAAGAATGACCGATGCACCAGCATGAAGTGCATAATCGATTTGAGCTTTATCGATGATGAAATCTTTATTTAAAATTGGAGTATCCACATGATTTGCAATGCTGGCCAAGTCTTCAAAAGATCCTTTGAAAAACTTTTCTTCCGTTAAAACAGAGATGCATGCTGCACCAGCTTGTGCATATCGTTTTGCTTGTTTTACTGGGTCGGCGTTCTCATTTATGATGCCTTTAGAAGGGGAGGCTCGCTTCATTTCTGCAATAATTTGAAGAGTGTTAGATTTTCGTAATGCATCGTACAATGATGGCCGTTTTTTTAAAGGAATGTCCCATTGGGGCTTTGATTCTTTCAATTTTGGAAGAATCGCTTTTTTATGTTCAATTATCATATCTAAAATCGTCATTAAATTGCTTGCTCCTTTATTGTGTTTTGGCTAAATTCAATCACTGCTTCTAGTTTCTTATAAGCACGACCGGATTCGATGGCATCACGAGCCATGGAAACACCTTCTTTCAATGTTTCGGCAATGCCGTATGCGAAGAAACCGAGAGCTGAATTTAAAACGACTGCATCATAGTATGGCGAGCGTTTTCCTTTCAATAATTCTTTTAATATTTCAGCATTTTCTTCCGGTGTACCACCACGGAGGTGTGATATCGATGCAGGTTGTAAACCCAGTTCTTCAATGTTGATGGTGAAAGGTTTAATTTCGCCATTTTCCAACAGGGCAGAACGGTTTCGGTGGTCGAGAGAAGCTTCATCCATGCCTTGTGATCCTGAAATAACGATAGCTCGCTTTCTCCCTAAAATACTTAATACTTTTGCATATTCCTCCACGAAATCTGGACGATTAATGCCGACTAGTTGAACCTCTAAGTCAACAGGATTTGTTAAGGGGCCAACTAAGTTGAAAATGGTTGGCTTACCAATTGCTCGACGAACTTCACCGATGCGTTTCAGTTTTGGATGAACGGCCGGGGCATATAGAAAAGTGATTCCTTCTTGTTCCAATAACTGTACGGACTCATGGACAGTAAAATCTGTATGAATGCCTAGTGCTTGTAGGACATCGGCACTTCCAGAAGAACTAGAAATTTTCCGATTGCCATGTTTTGCGACTTTCACAAAGCTGCTTGCTAATACAAAGGCAGAAGTTGTACTGATGTTGAAAGTTTTCAGACCGTCGCCCCCAGTACCGCAAATATCGATATAAGTACCTTTTGTGACAGGGAAATGAATGGCATTGGATTTCATCACGATGGAAAGGGCGGCAATTTCCTCTGCTGTTTCACCTTTTTCATGAAGTGCTACTAAAAATTCAGCAATTGCTTCTTTTGGTGTTTCCTCGTTAAAGATGATTTCTACCGCTTGAATCATATCGTCATAAGATAAGTTTTCTTTTTCTTGAACACGTTTTGTAAAAACATGAATGTTCATTCTATCATCCTCCAAATTTAAAATTTGAAGTTTAGATAGAATAGCCGGTGGGAGAAATAAAAAAACCTCTGCAAAAGGGCATGAAAACCCATTTGCAGAGGACGACCTTGCTGCCGCGTTGCCACCTCTATTGAAGCAGTTATGACTTCCACCTCGGTGTGCTCACTGTCGTGAACACTTCCCAATAACGCGGGAAAGACGTCAACCACTTGCGCAGTTGCTCTCGTAAGGCCCATTCACGAAAAGGAATGCACTAGTTTCCACCAACCACTAGCTCTCTATCGCATTACACATTTCGCTACTTTTCCTTACTCATCAATTTTGCTCGGCTATTCTCAACTAAACTCAGACTCTGCTCAACTAAGCTACCGGTGCGGTGATTGTGCTTCCACAACCTTTCTCCGCCACGTTTGATTGCAGTATATTTTATTCTGAAATTGTATGAATGTCAATAATTTTCGGTAAATTCGGGAAGGAAAATGTTATTCGAATAAATAAGTATTTTCGAATTGATAAATTGCTAAATTCAAAAAAATAATTACTGATTGTAAAAATCCATCAAATCCAAAAGAGTTCGTTCGTTTTTAATCCTAGTATAAAAAAATAGCACAGACTGTACATTAGTCTGTGCTACTAGTTTTATATTATTGATCGATTAAATTTTTGAAATTTAATCGTTTATCTAGCAATTGCATAATTGGAATACCGATTAGTAAAACAACCGCTTCACCAATGGCTGTAGTTAACCACGAAAGCCAGAAGGGAAGCTCTAACGCTAACTTTAATTCTAAAGCGATAATCCACATCATGAATGTGAAGACAAATGAGTTAATCAACATACGATAGGCGATGTTTTTCACATATTTGCTAACGATGATAAGAATCGTTAAGCAAATAACGGAGTGGGCTACTCCGAAGACTAAATCAAACCAGCCTAGAGGTGAAAATAAGTTTGATATAAATACGCCTAATACAACACCTAGCATATAGCGAGGGTTAAAGGCAATTAGGTGGTTAAAGATTTCAGCGATGCGAAATTGAATATCGCCAAAGCTTAAAAATGATAGCGTATACGTTACCGCAATATAAAGTGCAGCTATGATTGCGGACATTGCCATAAATTTTGTTTTCATTAAATTTTCACTCCTTAGTTTTTTATCGTGGGATTTCGCGAACCACGGTGTGATAAGCACACAAAATATAATTCTATCATAAACAAAAAGAAAATCAAATTTAGCTTTGGAAAAAATTAACGATGATAAAGGGAAGATTTCGTACAACAAAATAAAGTTCACAATTTTGTCACAAAATATTCATTATTTCAAAAAAACAATTTATTCTAGAAAATCCTCGTAATTTAGCGATTTAAAGCGATAAATTAATATTACTAAAGTAATAAAAAGAATTTTCTTAAATTCAGAACATTCCTAATGTTATTGACTCTTGAACTATGAGAATGTAATATATCGTTAAACTCTAGCTTTATTTGAATAAAGCGAAAATATTTTTTATTCGAAATTGTTAGTAATTTTTCGAAGGATAGTGGGGGATATTTGTATGAAAAGTAGCATGAAAAAACTATCATTTTTGCTCTTTGGTTTAGTGTTGCTTCTAGCTGCTTGTGGCGGCGGCGGTAATGATACATCTGAATCGAGCGAAAACAACACAGAAAACGAAACAACAGAAGAAGTAAAAAATTATAAGATTGGTGTAACACAAATTGTTGAACATCCATCTTTAAACGCTGCATATCAAGGATTCCAAGATGCATTGAAAGATGCTGGTTTAAATGTTGAATATGATTATCAAATTGCACAAAACGATAATAGTTTGAATACGCAAATTGCACAAAACTTAGCAAGTGCAGGAGTAGATTTGATTTTCGCCAACTCCACTCCATCTGCACAAGCTGCTAAAAATGTAACAACTGAAATTCCAATTGTTTTTACATCTGTAACAGATCCGGTTGCAGCTCAATTAATTGATTCGATTGAATCACCTGGTGCAAACGTTACTGGTACGATTGACTTGCACCCAGAAGCAATTAAAACAACGGTAGAATTCATGAAAGACGCTTTAGACGTTAAATCAATCGGAATGGTTTACAACGCAGGTGAACAAAACTCAGTAGCTCAAGTAAACCAAGTGAAAGAGATTGCTGATTCATTAGGTTTAAAAGTAGAAGGTGCTACTGTATCTCAAAGTTCAGAGATCAAACAAGCTGCAGAATCTTTAATCGGAAAAGTTGATGCATTTTATATCATTACAGATAACACAGTCGTATCCGCTCTAGAATCTATTATTCAAGTAGCAGATAGCAATAAACTACCGCTTGTTGTTGGTGAATTTGACTCTGTAAGACGCGGCGGATTGTTGGCATTTGGTTTCGAGTATTACGATATCGGATATCAAGCTGGTGAAATGGCTGCAAAAATCTTAAAAGGTGAAGCGACACCTGCAGATATTCCAGCAGAATATCCAAATACATTGAAATTAGTAATGAATAAAGATGCAATTGAGAAACTTGGTCTTGAAGTGAAAGACGAGTGGGAAGCTGAGCTTGTCGAAACACAACAATAAAATATTTTCAACATGTTAGGAGAGATGATTCAATATGTTTACAGCAATGTTCGGTGCAGTTGAGCAAGGAATCATCTACGCAATAATGGCACTCGGAGTGTATCTAACATTCCGAGTGTTAGATTTTCCAGACTTGACGGTAGATGGTAGCTTTGTTTCGGGTGCGGCTACAGCTGCAACAATGATTGTTTTAGGTTATCACCCAATATTAGCTACGTTAGCAGCGATTGTCGTAGGATTTATTGCAGGATGTATCACTGGTTTGCTCCATACAAAAGGAAACATTAATCCGCTCCTTGCCGGGATCATTATGATGATTGGCCTCTATTCCGTAAACCTGCGAATTATGGGCTTCTCAAGTGAAAATGCAACGAGCCTTCCGAACGTTCCTCTACTAAATAGTGAAACAATCTTCACTAAAATTTATTCTTTCTGGGAACATTTAGGGATTGATGCATTTTTCAATAACATTTTGACGAGTTTAGGAGTAAAAAATCTTCCACAAACTTGGGAAATACTTTTTGTCATGATAATTCTTACAACAGCAATTAAGTTCATAGTGGATTGGTTCCTCAAAACAGAGATTGGTCTAGCGATTCGAGCTACGGGGGATAACAAACGAATGATTCGCAGTTTTTCTGCGAATACGGACACTTTAATTATTTTAGGTGTTGGATTATCGAATGGGTTAGTAGCGTTAGCGGGGGCTTTAATCGCCCAATATAATAAATATTCCGATGCGACAATGGGGATCGGGATGATTACAGTTGGTCTAGCATCTGTCATTATCGGTGAAGCGATTTTTGGAACGAAATCAATCATGCGCACTACTTTTGCGGTAATAGTTGGAGCAATTGTTTATCGGATTGTACTTGCGATTGCATTGCGAGTGCCATTCCTCGATGCAAGTGATATGAAATTGATTACAGCCATCATTGTAATCTTAGCGTTAATCGTTCCGCAAATGATTGATAAGCAAAAAGATAAGAAGCGGAAGGCGAAGCGACTGCAAGAAAAGCTAGCCGCTGCTCAACTAGAAAAGCAAGGAGGCGATCACCTTGCTTAAGCTAGAAGGCATTAACAAAATTTTTAATGAAGGTACACCAGATGAAAAGGTGGCTTTGAATAACATCAATCTTCATTTAAAACCTGGAGATTTCGTAACGGTTATCGGAAGTAATGGTGCGGGAAAGTCAACGATGATGAACATGATTTCTGGAGTATTAAAACCAGATGTTGGGAAAGTATGGATTGATGGAAAAGACGTAACCCATTTACCTGAATACAAGCGTTCTCACTATATCGGGCGCGTTTTTCAAGATCCGATGGCGGGTACTGCACCATCTATGAAAATTGAGGAAAATCTTGCAATTGCCTATGCCCGAAATTCCAATCGTTCATTGAGGTTAGGTGTGAATCGACAACGCCGCGACTTCTTCCGTACCTCCCTTGAAAAATTGCATTTAAATTTAGAAAATCGCTTAAATGCAAAAGTAGGATTGCTATCCGGTGGGGAAAGACAGGCATTGTCATTATTAATGGCAACATTTACGCAACCTGCGATTCTATTACTAGATGAGCATACGGCAGCTCTTGACCCATCACGAGCAGAATTGATTACGAACTTAACAAAGCAATTGGTAGAAGAAAATCATTTAACAACGTTAATGGTAACGCACAACATGCAACAAGCCATCGATTTAGGCAATCGTTTAATTATGATGGATAAAGGGCAAATCATTTTAGAAGTAGATGAAGATCAAAAACCAAACTTAACAATTCCTGACTTAATGGCTGAATTCGAACGCATCCGCGGTGAAAAAATGAATTCTGACCGAGCGTTGTTGGGGTAATTAATGTTGATATAGCCAACTCTTTATTATAAGGGTTGGTTTTTATTTTTTTTTAAATGCCAAAATAAAAATGAATACTATCCTTCCAACTTGAAAAAAATAATACAAAATCTGTTAATAAAATCTAAAACCCGAGCGCTTATCACATTAAACGCTCGGGTTTCTTTTTGTTAAATCAACAATCCAAATAAAGTGCTGTCTTTATTCACTTCTTTAAACTCAAAACCATTCACTCGCATGCGATCGATTAAGCCTTCATAATCTCCCGGTTTGCTTACTTCAATTCCGACTAGTGCAGGACCTTCTTCTTTATTGTTTTTCTTCGTATATTCAAATCGGATAATATCATCATTAGGGCCGAGAACAACCGTTAAGAATTGGCGTAATGCTCCTGCGCGTTGAGGGAAGTTGACGATAAAGTAGTAAAGCAAACCTTCATATAATAATGATTTTTCTTTAATCTCTTGCATACGGCTGATATCATTATTGCCACCTGTAATAATCGCAACGGCCGTTTTTCCTTTTAGCTGATCCGCATAAAAATCAAGGGCGGATACTGGTAATGCGCCGGATGGTTCTGCAATGATAGCGTGTTTATTATATAAGTCAAGAATAGTTGTACTTACTTTTCCTTCCGGTATTGTAATAATATCATCTAAATATTTGCGGCAAATTTCATAAGTTTTTTGCCCAACAGATTGAACTGCTGTACCGTCGCAAAACTTATCAATTTTTTCTAAAGTGACAGGTCCGCCATTTTCAAAGGCTGCTTTCATGCTTGGAGCGCCTTCTGGTTCAACACCAATCACTTTTGTATTTGGTGAAATGTTTTTAATATAGGCAGCAACTCCGCTCATTAATCCTCCGCCACCGATACCTCCAAATACAAAATCAAGAGGTTCTTCAATGTCATTTAAAATTTCTACGCCCAATGTGCCTTGTCCAGCGATAATATCATAATCATCAAAAGGATGAATAAAGATCATTTCATGTTCCAAACAATAATCCATCGCTGCATTTGCTGAATCATCAAATGTATCGCCAGTTAACACAATCTCCACATAATCGCGACCGAACATGCGCACTTGGTCGACTTTTTGTTTTGGAGTTGTCAACGGCATGAAAATGGTTCCTTTAATCTTTAAATGAGCACAAGAATAAGCTACCCCTTGGGCATGATTGCCGGCGCTGGCGCAAACAACACCTCTTGCACGTGCTTCATCTTCAACTTTTTTAATTTTATAATAAGCACCCCGTAACTTAAAGGAGCGCACTGATTGTAAATCTTCACGTTTTAAATAAATATTCGCACCATACTTTTCTGACAGATATTCATTTTTTTGTAATGGCGTATGAAGTACTACATCTTTTAATTGGTGCTGTGCTTTTAAGATGTTTTCAACAGTAAAGCTTTTATCCGCAACTTCCATTTTAAATTTAACCTCCGTTAGTTCCAGCATTTATTTATTTTAACATAAGATTCAGTATTTTATGAAATTTATAAATGCCATACTGTAAAGTCCCTTTATATGTATATGATTTCATACATAAAACTTTTGAAATATAAATAATATACAGAATAGTCTAAAGACAGCTTTTAAAAAAATCAAGGTATAAATCGATAAAAAAAGAAAAAAATTTGTTTATTTAAAACGTTAAAGTGTTAAAGTTATTTGAATAATCGACATGCTTCCATAAGTAGGAGCCGTATTTAAAAAAACACCATTTTCTCAAAGGAAAATGGTGTCACATAAGTTAAAAGATTAAGTGAGCGATGAAAGCAACTATCGGTATTGAAATGATTGTGCGAATTAAGAAGATAATAAACAAATCCCAAATTTTTATTGGAAGTTTTGTACCTAAAATCAAGCCACCAACTTCAGACATATAAATTAATTGCGTAACAGAAATTGTTGCGATAAAGAAACGAGTTAATTCAGACTCGATTCCAGCTCCTAATATAGAAGGAAGCAACATATCCGCGAATCCAATAATCATCGTTTGGGCAGCTTCGTCTGCGTAAGGAATTTGGAACAATTGCAAAATCGGTTCGAATGGCATTCCTAAAATTTTAAAGAAACTAGTATATTCTGCAAGAATTAATGCTATTGTACCGAATGCCATGATGACCGGTGTAATGGCAAACCACATTTCCAAAACATTTTTAAAGCCTGAGCGAACCACGTTTAATAAATTTCGATTGCTATGGGCTTTATCTAACGCATTTTGTAGGCCAAAAGTAAATGAATTAAATCCTTCCGGAACATCTTCACGGCGACTTTCTGGAGTAGATCCGTCAAAATTCGTATCCGGTTTATTTCGTAAAGGATAGATTCTTGGCATAATGACAGCCAAGATTAAACCAACTAAAATGACCGTACCGTAAAATTGCAAGAAATAATGGCCAAGATCTACCGTTTCAACAATCACAAAACAGAAAGTAATCGAAACGACGGAAAAGGTAGTGGCGATTGTAGCAGCCTCTCTCGCTGTATAGTTTCCTTGCTCATATTGTCTACTTGTGAGAAGCACACCAATTGTGCCGTCTCCAACCCAAGAAGCTAAACAGTCAATAGCAGCTCGTCCAGGAATTTTAAAAATGGGACGCATAATTTTTACCATCATGGAACCAAAAAATTCTAATAGCCCGAAATCTGTCAAAAGTGGCAACAGTAACCCGGCAAATAAGAACAATGAAAACATCATTGTTACTAAGCCGCCATCAGGATTTAATAACAAGCCAGATGTATTTTCACTAGTGAAGGCTTCCGGCCCGATTTGGAACAAATATAACGTTGCAAATACGACCGCTAAAATTCGCATTACTGTCCAGAATGCATGAGTACGGAATAAAGCATCGAAAATCGTCACTTTTCCTGATTGCGGTACAAAGTGCATCACAATAGATCCAACAGCAGCAATAATAAAGACAACATACGCAAACCAATGGATAAAGGTTACGATATTAGCAGAAAGACCGTTCGCCAAAAGTGCGATTGGAACCTTAAGTCCATCTGGCGTACTTACAGGAATAATGAATAAAAAGATACCTAAAATCGAAAGACATAAAAATAAAAACCATGTATATGGATGAAATTTTTTTACCATAATAAACCCCTCATTAATTTTTATTGCATATTTATACACTATAAATGGTATTTATACTGATGTCTATATAAATAGAAAAAATAATAGTATTTCGAAAATTTTATACTTTTCGTCTTTTATACTACACTAAAATAGCAAAAAACTGCATAAAAGAGAAGAGGGTAAATAAAAAAACACCATTTGTGAAAAAAATGGTGTTTTTTGATTGTATAAAAAAGCATGCTTTTTAATTAATCAACAAACGTAATTGTATAAAACTTTTCATAATGGAACCAACTATCACTCATCGGTTGACCTTCATCAATCCGCTTTTGATTTTCTTCAACCATCCATGCTGTTTGAGAATTATGAGCTAGTAATGCTTTTAATTTATCTTCCTTGACGGTTGTAATATCAATAATGACGTCTGGTTCTCCTTTTTCAGCGATTGTATTATTGGCAAATCCGACACCGTAAACAGTCGGGCGCTCATCTTTCGGCATTCGGCGAACTGCTTCAACAACTGCTCGGCCTGTGGCTTCATGATCCGGGTGAACGCTGTAATTTGGCAAGAATGTGATGATGAGAGAAGGGTTCAATTCGGAAATTAAATCTTGAACGAGCTTCACCATTTTTTCATCGTCTTCAAATTCAATCGTTTTGTCTCGGAAGCCCATCATTCGTAAATCTTCTATCCCCATTACTTTGCATGCTTCTTGCAATTCTTTTCGACGAATTTCAGGCAATGATTCACGGGTAGCGAAAGGAGGATTTCCAAGATTGCGTCCCATTTCTCCTAAAGTTAAACAAGCGTATGTAACGGGAACTCCCATATTGCGATAAAGTCGAATGACGCCGGCAGATGAAAAAGCTTCATCATCTGGATGTGGAAAAACAACTAAAACGTGGCGCTGTGGTTTTAAAGTCATATTAATCCCCTCCTTAAGAAAATGGCGTTTCACTAATTTCTAGTGCAATCGCTAATTTTCCTTCGTGGTTTAACCCAGCCATTAATAGTCTACCTTGTTCATCTAATTCATAATGGGTAATCCCTTGCGCATAAACCCATCCGTTTTCCAATTTAAGCCCGACGCGGTGGGGATTATCATTGATGACTTTTCCATGTTCATATCGAATTTTCGCGTTGCGGATAAATGCGCTGGCATTAAAAAATTGTTCGTTATAGTGAGTGGCATAAGAGCCATTTGTCGTTTCGAGGTGTATATAAACATCTTTATTTGCAAATGAGTCAATTAACTTTTGAAGCTCTAGCACATCAACTTCCTTCATTCTCATTCCCCTTTCCAGAGACTTATGTTATTAGTATAGTAAAAAATTTCACTCGATGAAAAGAAAAAGCAATGCGAATGAAAAATATTGAAATGAATGAAAAACACCCGTACATTTTCATTGTACGGGTGTTTTCTTAATAAAATGCTATTTTTTTGAAATTTCATTGCTTTTGGGGAATGGATGAATGTCATTGGGAAAGTGTATTTGGAAATTAAATTTCTTTTATTGTAACTTTTGGAGCTCCAAATACGTTTTTTGCTCCATGCATCACTGGACCAACATATTGATTCAATCGCCAGCCGTGCTGAATTGCTGCTGCAACAAATTCTTTTGAAGCAACAACTGCTTCTTGTACGGATAAGCCATTTGCTAAATTTGCAGTAATGCTTGCTGCGAAAGTACAGCCTGCGCCGTGATTATAATTTGTTTCAATAGGGTCCGTCTCTAATGCATAAAACTTGTCCCCATCGAAAAATAAATCAATGGCTTTTTCTGTTCCGAGAGAACGGCCACCTTTAATAACCACATTTTTTGCACCTAATGCATGAATTTTTTCTGCCGCCTCTTTCATTTCTTCAATGTTTTTTGGTGTTTTCATTCCAGCTAATTGTCCCGCTTCAAACAAGTTTGGAGTTGTGACAAGGGCAAGAGGTAGAAGATATTGAATCATGGCATCCACATTACCTGGGTTTAATACTTCATCTTCCCCTTTACATACCATCACTGGATCAATTACAACATTATTAGTTCCTGATTGTTGAATGCCTTCTGCCGCAACCTGAATCACTTCTTCATTAGGAAGCATTCCAGTTTTCACTGCATCAATGCCGGTAGAAATGGCCGTTTTTAGTTGTGCTTTCAATACATCAATAGGCAATGTATATACACTATGTCTCCAACCATGATCTGGATCCATTGTTGCAATGCAAGTTAAAGCTTGTATTCCATAAGTGCCGTATTCTTGGAAAGTTTTTAAATCTGCGTGAGTTCCGGCGCCGCCTGATGCATCAGACCCAGCAATTGTTAATGTTTTCTTCAATGTCAATTTGCTCAACTCCTACTTAATGATTGTGTTTTTAGTATATACCTAATCTGACTTTATAAAAATGGTCAGAATGATAAAAAATGATGTAGCCAGAACGCAACTAGCTAGGTATAAAATATAAATAAAGAGAAAGTTTCCCAAAGCGTGTCCGAACAGATTATATAAAACTATTGATAATCTTCACGTAATCAAGTAGGTTGAAAGAGAGGTGTTCTGATTTGAAAAAAGTATTCAATAATGACTGGCAAGAAATTTTGCAAGATGAATTCGAAAAAACTTACTACAAAAATTTAAGAAAATTTGTAGCTGAAGAATATAGTACAAAAATTGTTTATCCGCCAATTGATGAAGTTATGAGTGCTTTTTACTCTGTTCCATACAAAGATGTAAAAGTTGTCATTTTAGGTCAAGATCCATATCACGGACCTGGACAAGCTCACGGCATGTGTTTTTCTGTTAAACCAGGTGTGCCTCATCCACCAAGTCTACGAAATATATTCCTTGAATTACATAATGATTTAGGCTGTCCTATTCCCAAGGACGGCTATTTAATGAAATGGGCGAAACAAGGAGTATTCTTATTAAACACGGTGTTGACAGTGAGACAAGGGGAGGCCAACTCCCATAAAGGTATGGGCTGGGAGCAATTTACCGATACAGTTATTGAAAAATTAGCAGAGCGGCAAGACCCAATCGTTTTTGTATTATGGGGAAGACCTGCACAAATGAAAAGGGCAATCATTCAACGAAAGGGGTCTCATCACTGCATTTTACAAGCGCCCCATCCAAGCCCATTAAGCGCTCATCGCGGATTTTTCGGGAGTAGACCTTTCTCTAAAATCAACGCACAGTTAATTGAATGGGGAAAAGAACCAATTGATTGGTGTTTAACATAAAATGAGCACCAACTTTTTAGAAAGTTTTTGAACAACTTTGATTGAACTTTTCACAACATTGGAAATTTGGTAGAGTGAAATAAAAGGTGGGTTTCCCATGGAAGTCAACTGTTTTAAGTGTAAATATTTTAAAGTAACGTGGGATCCAAACAATCCACGAGGTTGTACAGCTTATCAATTCAAAACAAGACAATTACCGTCTGTTGTTGTAAAACAATCTTCCGGGATGGATTGTTTAAAGTTTGAACGAAAGGAATTACAGGGGGAAAGAAAATGATTTCCTACGAAAGATTGTTTAACGAAATTGAACGTTATGTGGTACAAGCAAAACAAACGACTAGTGAACAAGAGTTACGTGAATTGTTGAGCGCCATTCGAGCGTTATGTGATGTAGCATTAAACTCAGAAAAACGACCAACGTCCTTTGCCCAAAAAGACCAAGTGCAAAGTTATGTGCAAAGGCAAATGCCAAGCTATGTGCAAGTATCTCACGGAAATCAACTTCCCCCTTCAACCAAACTAGATGAAGAGGATGCAAACGGGGAATCAATTTTTGATTTTTAAAAATAAAAATAAAAAAGAGGTTTTGTAAAATGAAAGGTTCTATTATAACAGGTGCAGTATTTGGCTTTTTAGCGGTTGCATTAGGAGCATTCGGTGCACATGCATTAAAAGAAGTATTGGATGACTATGGTGCAGGAATTTGGGATACTGCTGTTCAATATCAAATGTTTCATGCAGCGGGCATCGTTCTAGTGGGTATTTTAATGCATCCAAGATTAATAGGAGATACGTCTCCTTTAAAATGGTCGTTTCTCACTATGTCCATTGGTATTTTATTCTTCTCTGGCAGTTTATACATACTCGCTGTTTCGGGTATCGGAATTTTAGGTGCTATTACCCCAATCGGTGGAGTATTATTTTTAACAGGATGGGTTTTGCTCATTATTGGTGTAGCAAAAAGCAGAATTTACTAATCAAAACTTTAGCAGTTTGAAGTCCATGTGAACGGCTTTAAGCTGCTTTTTTTATGGTTTTAGGAATATATTAAAGAAAGTATAAAAAGTATAATTTGATATTCCGCAATATTTCGACACATTCTATGGTGCTTATTCATGGTACGATAATATGTAAAAGGACGCAACTTGGAAAGGGGTTTTTACATTGGAAAAATTATTGCTATTGTTAGATCGATACTATGAGGAAATGGTTTCCATTCGAAGATATTTACATGCAAATCCAGAGCTATCTTTTCAAGAAGTGCACACACCTCAATATATTGCGAATTTCCATCGTGAAATAGGCCTTGAAGTTCGAGAAGGAGTCGGTGGAAGAGGAGTTGTAGCCACTTTACGTGGAGCAAAACCTGGAAAAACAGTGGCGCTCAGGGCTGACTTTGATGCATTGCCAATCCAAGAAGAAAACGATATCCCTTATAAATCAAAGGTAGATGGAGTTATGCATGCTTGTGGGCATGACGGTCATACGGCAACGCTCTTAATATTAGCTAAAGCACTTTACGAAATGAGGGAAGAAATCAGCGGGAATATTGTGTTCATTCATCAATTTGCGGAAGAAGTGCTTCCGGGCGGTGCAAAACCGATGATTGAAGATGGTTGTTTAGATGGGGTAGATGTGATTTTCGGAACGCATCTTTGGGCTCCTACGCCATTAGGAGAAATCCATGTAAAAAGTGGTGCGATTATGGCAGCTCCAGATATGTTCGAAGTGACAATTCATGGTAAAGGTGGACATGGAGCAGAGCCTCATAATGCTATAGATTCCATCGTCCTTGGTGCTCAATATGTAAGCCAGTTGCAAACCATCATTTCGCGAAGAATTAGTCCACTCAAACAAGCGGTCATTACGGTAGGACAATTTGAAGCTGGGAAAGCGTACAATATTATTTCGGAAAAAGCTACATTAAAAGGAACTGTCCGTACACTCGATGAAGAGGTGCGCAATCAAATTGAAAAAGAGTTGGAATCTCTGCTTAAAGCGATATGTGATGGAGCAAATGCGACTTATGAATTTAAATATACGAGAGGTTATCCTGCCGTTGTGAATCATCCAGATGAAACAGCCTTTTTAGCTGATATTGCAAAAGCCATTTCTGAAGTAAATCAAGTAAAAGAATGTGAACCATTGATGGTTGGAGAAGACTTTGCTTATTATTTGCAAAAAGTGCCCGGTACATTTTTTATAACTGGTGCAAAACACCCGGATTGGGAAACAGCATATCCACATCATCATCCAAAATTTAATTTTGATGAACGGGCGATGTTAATTGCTGCAAAAACGATGGGACTTGCTACACTATCTTATTTGGAAAATAGAAAATAATATTAATTTTTATAAAATCTTCCTTATATCTAATAAAAAATGAAAAAGAAAATAGTATAATAGACTTATAGTATATTTCCATATGATGAGGTGACCAGGATGAGCATCGGGGGAAAAATGAATGTAGCTTTTTATTCCTTAATCGGGCTACTGTGTATATCGATGATTGTTAGTTTTATAAATTTTAATAGAATCGATAATCAAGTAGATGAGGCATTAAATGAACGAGTGGTAGCGCTTCAAGAAGTCTCTTCAGTTCGTTATCAAGTAGCCAAACTTGATAATTCAATCACAAAATTTCTTCTTACGAAAGATTATTCCAATTATGAAATGGTCAGTGTATACACACAATTAATCGATCAGCAAATAGCAAAGTTAGAAGAATTAGCTGCTACCGATACGATGAAAGGTTATATTGATGAATTAAAGCAATATAAACAAGCATTTGATGCAGAGTTTGCCATAGTAAACGAAACTATTAATTATGAAGAATTAAATAACGAAAATATTCAATCCATTCGCCAAGGTCTTATTGATACGATTGATAAAATAACTCAATACCAGACGGAACAATTGGAAGAGATAAAAAAAGAAACCAATGATGCCATCTACTCATCCAACTTTACTGCCGTGATTGTCTTAATTGCCAGCTTAATTGTCAGCGGAATTTTAGTATATTTTGTACGAAAAACAATTACGTTACCTTTAAGAAAAGTAATGGAAGCAGTAAAAGTGGTTTCATCCGGTAATTTAACGGAAAAGGATTTAAAAGTGAATTCAAAAGATGAAATTGGCCAGCTTTCAAAAGCATTTAATACGATGAAAAATAATTTAAAAACACTCATTCAAAGCGTACAGCAAAACTCGGAACAATTAAGTGTTGCAGCACAACAGCTTTCTGTGAGTACTGAGGAAATTACTTCCACAAGTGAGGATATGTCTCGTCGCGTTAATTCGACAGCGGAAGTGGCTCAGACGAACTCTCAAGCGGCAAATGATTCCGCTCGAGCGATGGATGAAACAGCTATCGGCGTACAAAAAATTGCTGAATCCACTCAGCTTTTACATTCCAATTCTATAGATACGAGCAATATGGCCGTACACGGTGGAGAAATTATTCTACATGCAGAAAAACAAATGGATACCATTAGTCTTTCTACGAGCCTTGTTAATGATTTAGTTCAAAAATTGAGCAAACAAACAGAAGAAATTGAAAATATATCAAGGGTTATTGCTGAAATTACAGATCAAACGAATTTACTAGCGTTAAATGCTGCTATTGAAGCGGCTCGGGCAGGGGAACATGGAAAAGGATTTGCTGTAGTTGCTGAGGAAGTTCGTAAACTTGCAGAAGAATCAAAAGAATCGGCAAGTCAAATTACTGAACTGACGGTGGAAATTAAACGAGATACCGAAAATGTCGAAAAAGCTGTATCCAATTCATTACGTTCAGTGGAAGACGGCGTAAAAGTCATTTCAGAAGCAGGACAAAACTTCGCTAACATTGTGAAAGCAATTGAACAGATGAAAATCCAGATTGGGGAAATATCTGCAACAAGCGAACAAATTTCTGCAAGTGCTGAGGAGGTTTCTGCTGCGATCAATGAAATTTCCATTGCATCCACTGAATCTGCGAGCGAAATTCAAATGGTTGCTGCAAATATAGAAGAGCAGGCTGCAACAATCGAACAAGTGAATAAAGTGGCTGCCGAATTAAATGATAATGCTCAAAACTTACAAAAGGAAATCAGAAAATTCCGCATCGAATAAAAGGATTAACGACTTGTCCGAATAATCCATAAAAAAGAGCGAATAAGGAAATGTAAAGTTTCCATTCGCTCTTTTTAATTTTGTGTAGTCTATTAGTCTAATAGTCGATGTTTGACGAAAATGTGTAGCGTTAGAAATTAAGTAATTGCATTTTAGTTGAAAATGTAGATTTTGTTTCACTAACGCTGAGGTCTAGTCGGTGTATTAATATATCTAAATCCTTCTTCAAATCGCGCATAGTCAAAGTAAATCATTGGTAATAAGTATACGTGATTTGTATTCGCTTCTCGAATCACCGCATGATCTCGACCGGCTTGCATGACTACTCCGCGAATGCGCAATGTATTTCCTTTGTTTTCGCTTGGATTTTCTGCACTTGGGAATGTGAAAGAAAATGTACCTGTTACACCGATATTTTCACGTAAAATGTTTTCAATGTAAGATTCCTCTGTTTGTCTACCCCCAGTACCAGGCAACACAGTTCCGGAAGGTGTCATCCAATTTCCGCTTTGTACAGAAGGTGGCGTTTGCTGCATTTGGCCTTGGCCAATAAATGGTTGTTGATAGTATTGATTTCCCGATGCACCAGGACCCCAATAATAGTAAGTCACTCAAAACACCCTTTCATAATAATTTAATGCTTAAATACCAGGACAAACGCCTTCAGCAGGTGCAAAAAAACAGTGGGACTTATAACGACCGGTATTCCATTGTCCATACCATTGAGCAGGGCAGCTTCCTGTAGGCATGAAAAACCAAAGAGCTCTGTCGCCAGGAACGAAGCGTTCTCCATTAATCACTCTGCGTGCTAATGCAATATCTTGCGGACGTGCTCGTTGGTAAAAATAACTTTTTTGTACTGCCTCAAAACCACCAGGGCTTTGATAAACCATATCTTCAATGGACCGTATGTTTTTAAAATCTAGACAGTCTGCCCGTACCCGATTCACCCCTACATTCCCAACTAACAACATGCCAAGGTCTCCATCTCCTTCTGCTTCGGCTCTCATCAATCGAGCAAGTAAGGCAACTTGCGCTTCATTAGTTGCAATGACGGCGATTTTTCATACCTCCTCAAAATAATGTATGCAAGCCATCACGAATCAGAATAAAATTTGCAAAAAATGTTTCATTTACTTGAATAAAGATATTTTACGGCATGGAGTTGTATAAAGTGAGACTCATATCAATAAACTAGAATTGAAAAGTTTGACGTGTTTCGACATGCAACACTATTGAATAGAATATGAGTAGAGGTGTTAGTTTGTGACGAATTGGGGAATAGATAATACTAAATAGAGGGGAGAAGAGAGCAACTAGATTATTTTAGTGGGAGTTGGTGAAATTGCAATTAGGTGTATGGATTGGGATTGTCGTCAGTGCTATTTTGGCGTTTATTATTGCAAGTTTCTTCAATCAACCGCTCCATTGGTATCTGTTTATTTTAATTCTTTTCATCGGCTTTTTACTTCAAACAATCATTATGATTTTAAAAACGCCTGATGAAAATGAATGAGCGAGACGCAACAACACGTCTCGCTTTTTTAATTACCGAATTTCAAGTAATTTTGCGAATTTTTCTTGATCTAATAAGTTGCCAACGAGGAACTCGCCAAATTCTCC
>SMEK01000198.1_pt1 | contig 25279 bp, 14 predicted proteins | sample 2456371 | NCBI WGS metagenome assembly SMEK01 (sample SAMN10132590, study PRJNA489261) | soil metagenome | isolation source: day1 antibiotic-loamy sand soil ammended with composted manure from dairy... | place: USA | collected 2015-04-01
CTTCTCCGGCGATGTCAGCGCGATGTCCGCTACCCGTTCCGCATGCAGTTTGAGCATGCTGAAGTCCACCCACTTGTCGATCAGGCCAGCCGCGCGACTGGTGAACTGGTCGGCATAGGCGATAAAGGCAATCAGCATGCCGGCGGTGAATTCGTTTTTCAGCGCCAGCGTGGCGGCGATCCAGATCATCGCCACGCGACCGATACCGAACATCAGCTGGTTGCTGAGAGTAAAAGCGATGCCGAGACGCTGGATGCCGATCTCGCGATTCGCAGTGGAGACAGTGGCATTGGCATAACGCGACAGCCGTTCGCTTTGCTTGTTGGCGAGCTTGATCGGCATCGCGCCGCGAATCGACTCCAGCAGTTCGCTCTGTTGGCGCGCTGCGTAGATGATCTGCTCCTCGTTCGCGCGACGCAGCGGATTGAAGAACACCCAGCGGATCATCCCGTACGCAAGGAACAGCCCAACCACCAGCACGGTGAGCCAGATGCTGTAGAACGCCATCACCACCAGGGTTACTGCCGACATCAGCCCATCCAGCAACGAGCCGATGAACTGCGTGGTCAAGGTGCGCTGGATGGTCTGGATCGAACCGAAGCGCGATACGACATCGCCCACGTGGCGTTTCTCGAACCAGTCCAGCGGCAGTTGCATCAGATGGCCGAACAGGTTGCTGGCCCATTGCACGCTGAGCGTGGCGCCCAGCCAGGTGACCGCCCACGAACGCGCCGCCGTGACCAGCGCGGAGAACACCGCGATGCCGATGAAGCCCAAGCCGAGCAAGCTAAGCAGGTCGTGATCGGCCGACACCATCACCTGATCCAGCACCCATTGCAGGTAGAACGGTGCTGTCAGCGCAAAGACTTCCAGCGCCAAGGCGAGCAACAGGATTTGTGCCAGGGCAGGCACCAGACCGCGCACGCGGCCGGTAAGCGCACGCAGCGACACCGCCTGACGTTCGCGCACCGGAGCAAAATCCGCCGATGGAGAAAGTTCCAGCGCCACACCGGTGAAATGCTCGGAGACTTCCTTCCAACTCAGCTTGCGTATGCCGTACGCAGGGTCGTGGACAACGATGCGGCGTTTGCCGACCCGTTTGAGCACCACGAAATGGTTGAGATCCCAGTGCAACAGGCACGGCGTCTTGAGCTGGCGCAAGTCGTCCATATCGAGTTTGAGCGGACGACAGGTGAAGCCAAGCTGGCCCGCCATCGTCATCACCCGCGCCAGAGTGACGCCCTTCAACGAGGTGGAAAATTTGCGGCGCAAGCCGGCCAGGTCGACATCGTGACCGTGATAGCTGGCGACCATCGCCAGGCACGCCAAACCACACTCGGCCGCCTCGGTCTGCAGCATCATCGGCAGGCTGCGCGACCAGCCGAACTGGAGCGCGACGTGATGGCCACGCACGGGCCTGGCGCCCTGTTTGATCGGTGTTCCGTCAGCCATGCACCGCATCTCCAGCCAGGTGGTGAACCATGCCGTACAGCGGCTCGAACACCCATTCGATCAAACGGCGCCTTTCCATCAGGACGTCGGCTTCCAGCGCCATGCCGGGTTTTACCGACTCGGATTTGCCGTAGGCCAGCACCTGCTGGCTGTCCAGCTTCACCTGGATGCGATACAGCGGTTCCTGTTGCTGCGATTGCCGCCCCATCAGCGCTGCGATGTCCGGCGGACTGAGCGCACTGCGCGAGATCTCGGTTACCTGGCCGTATTGCTGGCCGAATTTCTCGTACGGGAAAGCCTGATAGCGCAGCACCACGCGACTGCCCGGCTCGATGAAGCCGATGGCCCGGCTGGGTACCAGCAGTTGCGCTTGCAGGGTCGAGCCGGCAGGCAGGATCGACAGCAACGGCTGGCCTGCACTGACCATCTGCCCTTCTTTCAGCAACACGGTGGAAACCATCCCGTCACGCGGTGCACGCAGCACCACGGCGCGCTGCATTTCGTTCTGCGCCATCGACTGGGTCAGCGCGGCGAGCTGGCGCTCGGTATCGTTGCGCTTGCTGGCGTCGTCCAGCGGCAACTGCGCCAGTTGCTGTTCGGTGGCATCGAGCTGTTGGCGGGTATCGAGTTGCTGACGCACCAAGGCCTTGTACTGCGTCTGCGCGTTCAGCACGGCCGCTTCCTGCTGCTGGATCTGCACCGCCGAAACAAAACCCTTGACGGCCAGCGGCCTGATTTTTTCCAGCATCTGCTGGTTGCTGGTTACCTGCTGTTGCTGGATCGCCAGTTGTCCGGCGATCTGGTTGAGCTGTGCATGCAGCAATGCGCTTTTGCCCTGGAGCGCGTCCGTTTGCTGCATCGACAATTGTTTCTGATTGAGCAGGTCGGCCTGCAGGCGGGATCGCTGGATATCCAACTGCTGCCCGACCAGCGCATGAGTGTCGCCCAACGCCGCACTGTCCTGTTCGCTGGAAAGCTCGAGCAATACATCGCCCGCCTTGACGACCTGACCATCGCGCACGTGGAGGCGGGCGATGGTGCCCACACTGGGCGCGGCGAGATTGAGCAGGCCGGCACTCGGCACCAATTGGCCCAACACGGTTTCACGACGGGTGTAGTGACCGAAGAAGAGGAACAGCAGGATGATCGCGGCCAGCACGAGCGCCAGCATGGTCAGCAGCCAGCGCGACAGCGGTGCGGCCACGATGATCGAACCGAGCCATTCGTCACGTCTGGCGTCGACGACTTCCTGGCGAAACAGTCCCTGCGACAAAGCCAATCTTCCCTGAGTGAACAAACGACTGGCGGGAAGACCACTGGAACCGGCCACCCCGAAAACCCGGCGCATTCTGCGAATCGCATGCCGTCAACGCCATAGGACATATTCTTAGTTGACGGGCTGTCAACCATCACTCGCGGCCTCGACAAGAAGCCGCAGACATGGCGCTCATCCCGCCCGCACCAAGGGATGGGCGCCAACGCGCCCCACCAGTTCGCATCGCGCGCACGTCCATCGACGCGCAAGAACCTGCTGCGAAAAGTGCGAACTGGCGCCGGTTTCGTTCGCGCTCCCGGCAGCTCGAATGGCACCAACAACCGGGATGCGCATACCCGGCATGGCGGCCACTCGGACCGATCACGTCGTGATCGGAGTCGCGACCACTCCAAAGCGACGACTCGCCCGTGCTTGCCCGGTGGCCACCCCCGGGCAGACCCTGGCTCGGCTGCCTTTTGCCCTGCAACCCTGTCGCGATGCGGGGTTCATTGGCCGTTGCTTCCAAACTCGCTAAGCTTCTGCGGCTCTACCGCCGGTTGGGCGAGGCTTCCTGGGGATTTTTTTGAGCGCCACCGCAGCAAACCACAACAGCCGGTATCCGCTGCTCACCGCGATCGTGCTTGCGCTGGTGGTGGCCGCGATGAATATCGGGCTGTGGTGGTACGGCAACCTGCCGCATGGCCCGGACGACTGGCACGGCAGGATCGGTGGTTTCTCGCTGTCGGTGTTCCAGCGCTACCAGAGCCCGTTCAAGCAGGACTACCCCAGCGACGACGAGATCGCCGCCGACCTGAAGCTGCTGCACAAATACAGCGATCGGGTGCGCACCTACACGATGCAGCAGAACCCGCAGTTGTACCGGTTGGCGCAGAAGGAAGGCCTGAAGGTGATGGCCGGCGCCGAGATCGACAAGCGGCTGGACAACAACGAGCGCGAGATCGAGCTGCTGATCGCCAAGGCGCGCGCCTACCCCGACACCATCAAGCGGGTCATCGTGGGCAACGAGGTGCTGTTCCGCAACGATCTCACCCCCGAGCAGATGATGCTCTACCTGGACCGCGTGCGCGCCGCAGTGCACCAGCCGGTGTCGATCGCCGAGCCGGACTACATCTGGCTGAAGTATCCGGAGCTGGCGCAGCACGTGGATTTCGTCACCATCCATCTGTTTCCGTTCTGGAACGGCATCGTGCGCAGGGACGCCGTGCCCGCCGCACTGGGCGCCTACCAGCAGATCCGCCAGCATTATCCGGACAAGCCGGTGGTGGTCGGCGAAATCGGCTGGCCATCCAATGGCGACCGCCATGAATACGCCGATCCGTCCGTATCCAACGAGGCGATCTTCATCCGCGACTGGATGAACGTGGCGAAGGCCGAGCACATCGACTACTTCCTGCTCGAGGCCTTCGACCAGCCGTGGAAGGAAGCGCTCGGAGAAGGCCGCACCGGCGCGTACTGGGGCATGTTCAACGCCGATCGTCAGCTGAAATTCCCGTTGACCGGCCCGGTGGTCGAGGACACCTCGTGGCCGTGGAAGGCGATCGCCGCCAGCCTGCTGGCGTTGTTGCCGATGATCTTCTTCGCCTGCCGCTTCAGCCGCTTCAAGCTGATGGGGCGGCTGTTCTTCTGCATGCTGATCCAGCTCGCCTGCGGGCTGCTGACCTGGTCGGCCACCTTGCCGTTCAACTTCTACCTGAGCTGGATCGACTGGACCATGCTCACGCTGCTGTTCCCGGCACAGATCGCGATCCTGGCGATCCTGCTGATCAACGGTTTCGAGTTCACCGAAGTGCTGTGGCGGCGCGACTGGCTCCGCCACGCCGGCATGCTCACGCCCGATCCGCCGGCGAAGCAGCCGTTCGTGTCGATCCACCTGGCCTGCTACAACGAGCCGCCGGAGATGGTGATCATCACGCTCGATTCGCTGGCGGCGCTCGACTACGCCAATTTCGAAGTGCTGGTGATCGACAACAACACCAAGGACCCGGCGGTGTGGCAGCCGGTGAAGGATTACTGCGAGAAGCTCGGCAAGCGCTTCCGCTTCTTCCACCTGGAACCGTGGCCCGGCTACAAGGCCGGCGCGCTGAATTTCGGCCTGAAGGAAACCGCGCCCGAGGCCGACGTGGTGGCGGTGATCGACGCCGACTACGAGGTGCGCGCCGACTGGCTGGCCACGCTCACCGGCTATTTCCACGACCCGAAGGTGGCCGTGGTGCAGTGCCCGCAGGCGCACCGCGAGTTCGAGCACAACGCATTCCGCCGGATGACCGCGTGGGAATACGACGGTTTCTTCCGCATCGGCATGCACCACCGCAACGAACGCAACGCGATCATCCAGCACGGCACCATGACGATGGTTCGCCGCAGCGCGCTGGAGGGCACCGGCGGCTGGTCGGAGTGGACCATCTGCGAAGACGCCGAGCTCGGCCTGCGCCTGATGCACGCCGGCTACGACCTGGTCTACGTCGATGAACTGATGGGCAAGGGGCTGACCCCGGCCGACTTCAAGGCGTACAAGAGCCAGCGCTACCGCTGGGCGTTCGGCGCGATGCAGATCCTCAAGGGGCGCTGGGAATGGATGACCAGTGCCGGGCCGTTGTCGGCCGGCCAGCGCTTCCACTTCCTCACCGGCTGGTTCAGCTGGTTCGCCGACGCGCTGCATCTGATCTTCACCCTGATGGCGCTGTTCTGGACCGCCGGCATGATCGGCTACCCGCAGTACTTCAGCCTGCCGATGCAGCTGTTCCTGATCCCGGTGATCGGCTTCTTCTTCGCTAAGGCGATCTTCGGCATCGTGCTGTATCGCGCCCGCGTGCCGTGCGGCTGGCGCGACACCCTGATGGCGTCGCTGGCCAGCATGGGCCTGTCGCACGCCATCGCACGCGGCATCCTGCACGGGCTGACCCGCGAGAAGACCTCGTTCGTGGTGACCGCCAAGAGCCGGCGCATCGGCGGCAGCAACTTCGCCGCGTTCGCACCGGTGCGCGAGGAGCTGCTGATGGCGCTCGCCCTGATGCTGTGCATCGTCGGCATGGCCGAGGGCTTCGGCACCCGCTACATCGAAGGCACCTTGTGGATGTTCATCCTGGCGGCGCAGTCGATTCCCTATGTGTCGGCGGTGATCGGGGCGTGGATCGCGCACAAATCCGGCGACAAATCCGGTTGATCCATCCGCGCAGCGGGCGGCGCAGGTGCAAATGGTGGCCCGCAGCGTACGGCGAAACCGGCCTCATTCATGCGCAACCCATGTCCGTTTCGGTAAGCTGCCCCTGACTCGAATAGCATTTGTTTGAACGCAAACCCGCATTTTTCGTCATTCCTGCGAAAGCAGGAATCCAGTGCCTTCCGTGCCGCATGAAAGACACTGGATCCCCGTTTGACCAGCTTCGCGGTCGAGAAGCGCTCGCGGAGGTGACGGCGCTCATGAGTGTCCATCGCCCCTGACTCCCCGCAACGATGTACCCGAGGACGGAACCCCACGCATGCGCCGAATCCCCCGACGCCTGAGCCTGTGGCTCGCATCGCTGCTGTTGTTGGCGCCGCAGGCTCATGCCGGCATGCAACTGGTCGTGGATGGTGTGGAAGATCCGCTCAGGGGCGCCGTGGTTTCCGCGGTGGAGTTGTCGCAATACGCCAAGCGCGACGTCAGCGATGCGCAGGCGCGCCGTTTGTACGAGCGGGCGCCCGACCAGGCGAAGGTCGGCCTTGAGCCTTACGGCTACTACGACGCCACAATCACCGGCGAGTTGCGGCAGGTCGGCAAGGATTGGAAGGTCACGCTGCACGTGAAGCCGGGCGACCCGGTCAAGATCACGTCCGTCGACGTGCAACTGGACGAGAGCGCCGCAGCAATCACCCCGATCCGGCGCGCCCGGCGCGCGATCGAACGGATGAAGGGCAAGACCCTCGACCACGGTGCCTACGATGCCGCGCGCGACAGCCTGAGCGCACAACTCACCGCCAACGGATTTCTCGACGCGAAGCTGCTCACCCATCGGGTCGAGGTGAACCGCGGCAACCGCAGCGCGGCGATCAAGCTGGCATGGGAAGCCGGCCCACGGTTCCGTTATGGCCAGGTGCACTTCGACGGCTCGCAATTCGAGGAGGGTTTCCTCGAGCGCTACGTGCCGTTCAAGTCCGGCGATTATTTTTCGCAGAACCAGTTGCTGGAGCTGCAGCAGGCGCTCAATGGCGCTGACTATTTCGCGGTGGTCAACGTGCTCCCCGACGTCGACGAGGCGAAGGACGGCGTGATCGACATCACCGTGCAACTGGCCCCGGCCAAGCGCTCGATCTACACCGGCGGCCCGTTCATCGGCACCGACACCGGTTTTGGCGTGCGTGGTGGCCTGGAGCGGCGCTGGGTCAACCGGCGCGGGCACAAGTGGAAGAACGAACTGGTGGTGGCGCAGAAGCTGAAAACGCTGTCCACGCTGTATTCGATCCCGATGCCCGGCGACAACCAGCGCAGCTACAACGTCGGCGCCAACTTCCGCGACGCCGATACCGCCACGTCGCAATCACGCACGCTGGAGCTGGTCGGCAACGAAACCCGCCAGTGGCACGGCTGGACCCGCACGATCGGCGTGCACGCGTTGTCCGGCACCTTCACCGTCGGCAAGCGTGGCAGCGAGCCGGACAACACCCCCGGCATCGAACACGGCCGCAGCACGCTGGTGTTCGGCGAGGCTTCGCTGTCGCGCAAGAACGCCGACAATCCCGACTTCGTTCATCGCGGATGGACACTTACCCTGGCCGCGCGCAGCACCGCCGGCACGCTGCTGTCCGATGCCAGCTTCAGCCAGCTGAGCGCGGATGCGAAGTGGATCCGCGCTTTCGGCACGCGCAAGCGCAATCGGCTGATCCTGCGCGGCACCGCCGGCACCACCTGGACCAACGATTTCTCCGCGCTGCCGCCGCAGTTGCGCTACTTCGCCGGCGGCGACCGCTCCGTGCGCGGCTACGGTTACCAGTCGATCGGGCCGCGCAACAGCAGCGACCGCGTCATCGGCGGCAACAACCTGCTGGTCGCCAGCACCGAAGTCGAGCACTACTTCACCCGCAACTGGGGCATGGCCGCCTTCGTCGACGCCGGCAACGCCTTCAGCGGCACCGACTACCGCCCGAAGATCGGCGCCGGGCTCGGCCTGCGCTGGCGTTCGCCAGTGGGCATGATCCGCGTCGACCTCGGCACGCCGATTCACGACGACCGGGCCAGCGGCATCGAGCTTCACCTGGTGATCGGGCCGGATTTGTGATGGAACGGGAATCGTGAATCCATTGAACGCATCCTCCATCACCGTTCCCCCTGAGCGTAGCGCAGCGAAGTCGAAGGGCCGTCTTGCGCGAGAGCCCCTTCGACTTCGGCCCTTCGGGCCTACGCTCAGGGGGAACGGTGTTGAGATCGGCATGAACACAAGCAAGGCAAGTTGACAGCATGAAGTGGCTCAAACGCATCGCCATCGTCCTCGCCATGCTGTTGCTGCTGCTGGCAGCGGCACTGTGGTGGCTGCTCGGCACCGGCGCCGGCTTGCGCTTCGCGCTGGCGCGGACGCAGGTAGCCACCGATGGCGCGCTGCATGTGCAGCAGGCAAGCGGCCGACTGATCGGCCCGCTCGATCTTGCCGGCGTGCGCTATGACGACGGCAACGGCACGGTGGCCAGGCTGGCCACCGCGCATCTGGATCTGCGCCTGTGGCCGCTACTGGTGAAACGTGTCCACGTGCTGGCGCTGGATGCCGACGGCGTCGAGGTGAGCCTGCCCGAGCCCGCCGCGGACAAGAAGGAAACCGGCCGCTTCTCGCTGCAACCGCCGCTGGAAATCATCTTCGATCGCGCGCACGTGGGCAGCGTGAAGGTGACCCAGTCCAGAAAACCGGTGTTCGCCTCGGACCGTCTCGATCTCGCCGGCCGCTGGACCGGCCAAGGCATCGAGGTACGTCAACTGGCGCTGCACGCGCCCGACGGCCATCTCGATCTGCACGGGCGGCTGGTGCTGGGAACGCCGTACCACGGCAACGGCAAGGCCGCCTTTGCCTGGAAGGTCGGCGACACCGACTACGCCGGCACGCTGGACGCGCACAGCGACGGCAAGCAGGCACGGCTCGATGTCCAGCTCACCGCGCCGACCCCGATGCGGCTGCAACTTTCCCTGGCCCAGAGCGGCGACTACGCATGGACCGGCAAGCTCGACGCGCCGCGTTTCGATCCCAAGCCCCTGCTCGGTGCAAGCTCGCTGACCGCGCTGGCCGTCGCCGTGCAGGGCCACGGCGATCGCTACGGCGGGACGCTGGAAGGCAGGCTCGACCTCAACGATTACCAGTTGCTGTTGCAACCGTTGCGTGCGCAGTTCAGCCACGACTTCGACATCCTGACCCTGCAACAACTCAAGCTGGGATCGCCGCAGGTCAAGGGCACCATTGAAGCGAAAGGCAACGTGCAACTGGCTGCCGAGCCGGTCAGCGCGACGCTCGATATCCACTGGAGCGGCCTGCAACTGCCGGAGGAACTGGCCGGCCAGGTGCTGGACAGCCACGGCGCGCTCACGGCCAGCGGCAGTGCCGACGCCTACCACGCCGAGGGCAACGTGCAGATCGGCCCGCCCGGCAAGCTGGCGAAACTCGCCCTGGATCTCGATGGCACGCCGCAGCTGATCACCCTGCACACGCTGGACCTGCAACAGGCGCAAGGCGGCATGCAGGCCACCGGCACGCTGACGCGGCAACCGGCTTTTGCCTGGCAAGCCACGGCCAGCGCCGACAAGCTCGATCCGGGCCAGTTGTTTGCCGGCTGGAGCGGCGCACTGGATTTCGACATTGCCAGCAGCGGCAGCCTGCCCGACGACGGCCCCGATGCCACGCTGGAAATCCGCAAGCTGGCCGGCAAGCTGCGCGAGCGTGCGATTGGCGGCAGTGGCAAGCTGCATCTGTCGCCGAACGAAGTGGTGGACGGCACGCTTGAGCTTGTCTCCGGCGGCAGCAGCGTAAAGATCGACGCCAAGCCCGGCGCCGAAAACAACGCCGAGCTGCAGTTGGCCATCACCTCGTTGGGTGACTGGCTGCCGAATGCCGGCGGGCGTCTGGACGGCCATTTCAGCATTCGCGGCGAGCAGCCAAAGCTGTCCATCAACGGCCAGCTGCAGGGCCAGTCGCTGAGCTGGGAGCAGCAGAAGGCGGAGACGCTGCGCTTGGTCGTCGGCATCCCCGACATCAGCCAGCCGGCCGGCAAGCTGGAGCTGCAAACCGGCAACACCTACCTGCAGGGGTTGGTCTTCCAGCACGTCAACCTGCTGGCCGAAGGCAGCGAGGGTGATCACCGTCTGAGCCTTGATGCGCGCGGTACTCAGCTGTCCGCCGAACTGGCGTTGCACGGTGCGCTCAAGGGCAAGATATGGCGCGGCACACTCGGCACGCTGAACCTGGAGCCGCAGGGCATGCCCGGCTGGCGCCTGCAACAGCCGTCGCAACTGGGTTACGACGACGGCGCGATGAACCTTTCCGAGCTGTGCCTGAGCGCAGGCGAACCCCGCCTGTGCGTTACCGCGAAACAGGACAAGCCAGGCAACCTCGATGCCAGCTATCGCTTGAGTGCCCTGCCGCTGGCACTGCTGATGAACGCCATCGGCACCGCCGACCTGCCGGTGCGCGCCGACGGCATCCTCGATGGCAGCGGCCAGATCCACCGCACCGCCGCCGGTGCACTCAGCGGCGACGCCTCGATTACTTCGGCACAAGGCAGCGTCACCTACACCGATCAGGCGGAAGAACCCTTGTTGCGTTACGAACAGTTGAGCCTGAATGCCGAACTCAAGCCCGGCAGCCAGCTGATCGACGTGCACAGCGGACTCGACGACGGCGGTCGTCTGGATGGTCAGGTATCGATCACCGGTGCCGCGCAGACGCTGGGCGGCCAGCTCGACCTGCGCCTGAACAACCTCGCCTTCCTCGAACTGCTCAGCAGCGAAGTGGCCAACGTCAAGGGTCGCCTCGGCGGCAGTTTCCGCTTCGCCGGCACCCTGGATCAGCCCGCCATCACCGGTCAGGCCAACGTCGAGGGCTTCGCCGCCGAAGTGCCGTCGACCGGCCTCACGCTGAAAAAGGGCCAACTGGCCGTCAGCACCGCCGATGCAAAGCAGTTCATCGTCGGCGGCAGCGTGCAATCGGGCAAGGGCACGCTCGCGATCAACGGCAGCGTCGGCATCGGCGAACTGGCGCAGACCGCGCTCACCCTCAAGGGCAGCGAATTCACCGCCGCCGACATCCCCGCCGCGAAAGTGGTGATCTCCCCCGACCTGACCGTGAAGCAGAGCGACAAGGGCCTGGACATCGGCGGTTCACTGAGCATCGACAGCGCCGACGTGAATGCCGAGAAGTTGCCCGGCGCCGGCGCCACGCAAGCCTCGCCCGACGTGGTGGTGGTCGACCAGGAGCAGCAACAGGAAGCCGCCAGCAAACTGCCGATCAGTGCCGTGGTCAAGGTGGATCTCGGCCGCAAGACGCACGTCGTGGGCATGGGCCTGGACGGCCGCGTGAGCGGCGTGCTGACCGTCATCGAACGGCCCGGTCGCGCCACCACCGGACAGGGCCAACTGGCGGTCAACGGCACCTACAAGGCTTACGGCCAGAACCTGCGAATCCAGCGCGGCCAGTTGCTGTTTGCCAGCACCCCGGTCGACAACCCCGGGTTGAACATCCGCGCGGTGCGCAAGCTCAATCCGAACGCCACCATCGACGAGGGCCAGGAAGTGGGCCTGCTGGTGTCCGGCACGGCGCAGCGGCCGATCCTCACCGTGTTCTCCAACCCGGTGATGGAACAATCGGACGCGCTTTCCTACCTGGTCACCGGCAAGCCGCTGTCCCAGGTGAAGGGTGGCGAAGGCGACATGGTCGGTGCCGCCGCGCAAGCGCTCGGCTCGGCCGCCGGCGACCTGCTGGCCAAGAGCGTGGGTTCGAAGCTCGGCGTCGATGACATCGGCGTGTCCAGCAACGAGGCGCTCGGCGGCGGTTCGGCGTTCACCGTGGGCAAGTACCTGTCGCCGCGGCTGTACCTGAGTTATGGCGTGGGTCTGTTCGAACCCGGCGAGGTGATCACCCTGCGCTACCGGGTCAGCCGGCGCTGGAATTTCGAGGCGCAGCAGGCCACCGAGTTCAGCCGTGCCAGTTTCAATTACCGCATCGAGAAGTAGCCATCAGCACTCGACGCAGCAAGTCCGACGGTGCAAGCTGTGCGGGTTTCCCATTCGTCGAAATCCATGGAGTCCGTCACATGTTCAAGCATCCACTTTTCCTCGCCGCCCTGCTGCTGAGCGTGTCGGCAGGTGCCTTCGCCCAGTCATCCACGGCGCCGGCCAAGCCGGCGAACGCCGCCAGCGCGCCAGCGCTGACGCCGCAGCAGCAGGCGGACATGCAGAAGCAGAATGCGCAGATGTCCCAGGCGTCGATGCAAATCGCCAAGATGATCGACCAGGGCCAGGCCGGTGCCGTATGGGATCAGGCGTCCAGCGTGGCCAAGCAAGCGGCCAAGCGCGACGACTTCGTGCGCCAGGTCAACCAGGATCGCGCCAAGCTCGGCGCGCCGGGAACCCGCCAGCTGTCGGGCATCAGCCGCACCCAGTCCAAGGGCGGCACGGTGCCGGCAGGCCTGTACATCAACGTCAGCTATGCCACCAAGTTCGCCCGCGCCGAGCAGCCCGTGCGCGAGCTGATCTCCTACCATCTGGATACCGACAAGGTCTGGCGCGTGGCCGGCTATTCGGTGCGCTGAAACGGCACCATCGCGATGCGCAAACTGCCGGCCCCGTGCCGGCGGTTTGCTTTGGGAAGCCCGCAGGCGAGCCACCGGCGCCCGCCCGACCCGCTGGAGCCATGGCCACCAGTCATGCGTCCTGCCGCTAAAAGGCGGATTATCGTGGATCCTTCATGCCTGTCGGGAGAAAAACCATGCACTCCACCCGTTGGATCCTCACCGCCGCCGTCCTGTGCAGTTCGAGCGTCTGGGCCGCCCCGCCCACCGACCCCGGGCGTCCGGTGGGCATCGATCTCTCCGGCATGGACCACAGCGTGAAACCGGGCGACGACTTTTTCCGATACGCCAACGGCGACTGGCTGAAAACGGCGAAGATCCCCGCCGACCGTTCCAGCACCGGCACCTTCCTGAAGGTGTTCGAGCAGTCCGAGAAAGACACCGCCGAGCTGATCCGCAACGCCGGCGCCGGCCATCCTGCCGCCGGCAGCGATGCGCGCAAGATCGCCGACTACTACGCCGCGTGGATGGACACCGACACCATCGAGAAACGCGGCCTGTCCGCGATCAGGCCCGAGCTGGCGCGGATCGATGCGATCGCCTCGCGCGACGGCCTCGCCCGCGTGCTCGGCAGTCGTTTGCGCGCCGACGTGGATCCGATCAACGCCACCAACTACCACACGCAGAACCTGTTCGGCCTGTTCGTGACCCAGGGGCTGGAAGACCCCTCGCACCACGTCGCCTACCTGTTGCAAGGCGGCATCGCACTGCCCAGCCGCGACTATTACCTGTCCACCGACCCACACATGGTCGAGGCGCGCGACAAGTACCTCGCCTACGTCGGTGCCTTGCTGAAGCAGGCTGGCATCGCCGAGGCACAGGCCAAGGCAAGAACCATCGTCGCCCTGGAAACGAAAATCGCCAGCGCGCAAGCCAGCCTGATCGACAGCGAGAACGTGCACAAAGCGAACAACCTGTGGAGCATGGCCGACTTCGATGCCAAGGCCCCGGGCCTGGACTGGGCCACCTACTTCAAGGCGGCCGGGTTGCAGGATCAGTCGCAAATCGACGCCTGGCAAGCCGGCGCGATCACCGGCCTGTCCGCCCTCACCGCCAGCGAACCGCTGCAGGCATGGAAAGATCTGCTCATCTTCCACACCATCAACCACGCCGCCAGCCTGCTGCCCAAGGCCTACGCCGATCTCAGCTTCAAGTTCTACGTGCAGGAGTTGCAGGGCACGCCGGTGCAGCAGCCGCGGTGGAAACGCGCGGTGGCCGCCACCAGCACCCAGCTTGGCGATGCCGTCGGCCAGCTCTACGTGAAGCACTACTTCCCGGCATCGTCGAAAGCGGAAATCGAGCAACTGGTCAAGAACCTGGTCGCGGCGTTCCATGACCGCATCGACACGCTGAACTGGATGACGCCCGCCACGCGTGCCAGGGCCAAGGACAAGCTCGACACCTTGCGCGTCGGCGTGGGCTATCCCGACACCTGGCGCAACTACAGCTCACTCGATGTCCGCGCAGACGACGCGCTCGGCAATCGTCTGCGCGCGGAGAAACACGAGTACGAACGCCAGCGCGCCAAGCTCGGCCAGAACGTGGACAAGAGCGAGTGGTGGATGACCCCGCAGACCGTCAACGCCGTGAACCTGCCGTTGCAGAATGCGCTCAACTTTCCCGCCGCGATCCTGCAGCCGCCGTTCTTCGACCCCAAGGCCGACGCCGCTGCCAACTACGGCGCCATCGGCGCCATCATCGGCCACGAGATCAGCCACAGCTTCGACAACCTCGGCGCCGAGTTCGACGCCCAGGGCAAGCTGGACAACTGGTGGACGCCAGAAGATCTGGCCCACTTCAAGGCTGCCGGCCAGCAACTGGTCGAACAGTTCAATCAATACGAAGCCCTGCCCGGCCTGCACGTCAACGGCGAGCAGACCCTCGGCGAAAACATCGCCGACGTCTCCGGCCTCACCATCGCGTGGCTGGCTTACCAGAAGTCGCTGAACGGCAAACCGGCGCCGGTGATCGACGGCCTCAGCGGCGACCAGCGTTTCTTCATCGCTTTCGGCCAGGCATGGCGCGGCAAGATCCGCGATGCCGCCCTGCGCCAGCGCCTCAGCACCGACGTGCACGCGCCCGGCGATTTCCGTGCCGAAACCGTGCGCAACCTCGACCAGTGGTATCCCGCGTTCGAAGTGAAGCCGGGCGAGAAGCTGTACCTGGCGCCTGAAGATCGGGTGAAGATCTGGTAATCGGTAGTTGCAGCGAACAGTGAAGGCCGCACGCAAGTGCGGCCTTTTCGTTTCCAGTGCCGTGCTGTTCCATATCCGTGCCGCGTCGGCAACTTTGGCCACAAACCGTCATCGTCCGCTCCCCAACGAAGCACCAGCACGGCGTTGCATTCGGGTCACTCCCGACGTATAACAGACGTTATAACTGACTCCGAGAGCGCGATGAAACTCAAGATCACCACCATCGGCAACTCCGCCGGCGTCATCCTGCCGCGCGAACTGCTGACCCGCCTGCGGCTGGAAAAAGGCGACGAACTGTTCGCCCTCGAAACCCCCGACGGCATCCGCCTCACCACCTACGACCCCACTTTGGCCAAGCAGATGGAGGTGGCCGAGGAAGTCATGCGCAAGCGGCGTACCTTGCTGCACAAGCTGGCGCAGTAGGTTGATGAACATGATCATCTGGATCGAACGCCCGCTCGCCATCGCCATCCACGAGCGCCAGTTGGCCGAACATGGCGGCAGCACAGGTGTGCGTGACGAAAGCCTGCTGGAGTCGGCGCTCGCCCGCCCGCAGCAATGTCATACCTACGGTGATCCGCCACCGGATCTCGCCGACCTCGCCGCCAGTCTGGCGTTCGGCCTGGCGCGAAACCATCCGTTCATCGACGGCAACAAACGCACGGCCGCCGTCGCCTGCGAAGCTTTCATCATGCTCAACGGCGGCGATCTCACCGCCGACGACCTGGAACTCTATCCCCAGTACCTCGCCCTCGCCGAAGGCGCCCTGCCCGAAGCGGAATTCGCCACATGGCTGCGCGAGCACATCAAGCTCGATGCCGCTTCGAGCGTGAACGAGCCGCGTGCGCGTTACGCGCGCTGAAGCCGCCGCAACTCACCGACGCCAATCGTTGGTAAGCAAGACACTGACGACCCGCTGCCACTCACAGGAGTGACAGCGGGTCAGGTCATACCACCGCACACCATGCAAACGGGCAGCTTTACTGCACGCTGATCTCGCCCTTCATCAACGCCGAGTGGCCCGGGAAGCTGCAGAAGAATTCGTAAGGCCCGTCACCCTGGATCTTGCTGACCGGGAAGCTGACCGACGTGGTCTCGCCACCGCCGATCAATTTGGTGTGCGCGATGATCCGCGAATCGTTCGCCTTCACGTAGCCGCTGTCCGCGCCCGCAGCCCTGCCGTCGGCATCAACCGCTTCCATGTCGGATTTCCTGGTAATCACCACGTCGTGCCCCATGGCCGTCACCGGCAGCTTGCCGGTGTGCTTCAGGGTGATCTTGAAGTCCTTGCACGAAGCCGGAACCACGATGGACGAGACGCTGAACTGCATCGCATCGGTGCCTTCGAATTCCGTGGCGCAATCCTTGACCACGGCGGTGGGTTTGCCGTTGGTCGCCGGAGCGGTGGCGGCAGCGGTTGCGGGAGCGGCCGCAGTCAGCATCGATTCGGCCGGTGGCGCCGGCTCGGGTTGGGTTGGCGTCGCGGCGGGGGTCGTATCCGGCTCGGCGGGCGGCGCGTTGTTGCCGCACGCAGACAACGCCAACGCGCATGCAGCGACAAGCAGGCTGATTCTGGTATTCATCGTCATGTTTCCTCCGTGCGGCAAAGGAACATCATCGACCCGCGCGGTTGTCCATGGCGTGAAGAGCGGACCCGGGTGGATCATCCCTGGCCCGCATCCAGCGGGCGATGGCCGGCATCGACGCTGTTGCCGGTGGCGCGCCTCCGGCGTGACCTCAGTCGCGCGGGCCTCCCTCGATACCCAGCCCGTCGATAGTGGCCATGCCGCCGGCGCCAAAGCCAGCCAGCGCACTGAATCGCCGCCCGCGCTCCGCATAATCCTTGAACTGGTCGAAGCTGGGTGCGCCGGGCGACAGCAGAATCACCCCGTATTCGGGCGTGTTGGCCCTGGCCACCTCGACCGCCCCGGCGAGATCGTTCACCAGCAGGACGGGACAGGCAACCCCGGCCGTGCGCAACGCACTCTCTATGCGCGCGCCGTTGCTGCCCATGCAGATGATCGCGTTGGCCGGCGCGTTGCGCATCGCATCGACGAACGGCATCCAGTCGAGCCCGCGATCATGACCGCCGACCAGCACGGTCACGGCGCGACCATGCAGGCTTTCCAGCGCAGCCAGCGTGGCCAGCGGCGTGGTGCTGATCGAGTCATTGACCCAATGCCAGCGGCCGTGTTCGCCCAGCGGTTGCAGGCGGTGCGGCAGCGGGCGGAATTGGGCGAGTGCTGGCGCGGCAGCCAGCGCATCCATGCCCAGCGCTTCGAGTGCGGCCAGCGCTGCGCAGGCATTCAGCGCGTTGTGCAGGCCCGGGGCGGCCAGTTGCGCCACCGGGAAAACCTGCTGCGCGCCGCGGCAGATGACGTCGCCGGCGACGTGCCAGCTTTCCGGTCGACCGAACAGCAAGCGTCGGGGGTGGCGCTGCGTACGCCCCAGCAAGGCCGGCTGCAAGGCATTCACCAGCACCTGGCGCGACACGTCGATCAGGCGCAACTTGTCGATCACGTATTGCTCGCGCGAGCCGTGCCAGTCCAGATGTTCCTCGTACAGGCTGGTCACCACGCCAAGCTCCAGCGGCCCGGCTTCGCCGGTCTGGAAGCTGGACAGTTCGATCACCCAGAGATCGGCGTGCTGATCGAGCAGTTCCAGCAACGGCAGGCCGATATTGCCGGCCAACGCGGTGCGTACGCCGAGGCTGCGGGCAAGATGCGCGATCAGCGCGCTGGTGGTGCTCTTGCCCTTGGTGCCGGTGACGGCAACCACACAAGCCTCCGGATTCTCGCCGAACCACAGCGCGGTGCCGGAGGTGACAGACGTGCCCTGCGCCTGCGCGGCCAGCAGTGCGGGTTTGTAAGCCGAGATACCGGGGGACTTCACCACCACGTCGAACTGGCCGAGCGTCGCGGCATCCGGCTCGCCGGCGACGATGTCCAGCGCGGCGTCGAACGTGCGCGCCGCGGCGACTTCGGCGGCACTGCAGAACAGGGTCAACGACTGGCTCGGCAGGCGCTTGCGCAGTGCCTTGAGCACCGCATGGCCTTCGCGACCGAAACCCCAGATCGCCACGCGACGATCGGCCAGGTCAGCGATGCGCATGCGACCCCACCTGCAGAAGTCCGCTTGCGGGAAGCGCAGGGAAACGCATCAGCCGATCGCCGCCAGCGCAGCTTGCAGCCGGGCCGGCACGCGGTGCTCCGGCGAGGGTTCCAGCCAGGGTTCCAGCGCCAGTTGCGACGCATCGAGCTGGGGCAATATCTCGCTGCGGAAGCGCGTGACCAGCGCATCTTCCTGCCATTCCGGGCGCTGGCTCAGCGCGTGCATCGCGGCACGCGCCTCCGCGCCTTCGCCTACACATTCGAAAGGCTTGTGGTCCTGGTATTCCAGCAGCGCGTCGAAACCGGCGGCCTGATTTTCGTCATCGAGCAGGTTGCGGCCGAAGATGGACAGCAGCCGCGGCTTGGGCAGGAACGGCGCCAGCGCGAGGAACACGAAATGACACTTCGGGCATTGCCCGCACCAGCGGTCGACCGGCTTGGGGCCGAGCAGCTTGAAGTTGCGGTTGCAGCTGGAAAACACATCGAAATATGGCGTCAGCTTCGCGAAGGCGCGGGTGATTGCCAGCTCCGAATACGGCCGCAGCAGCGAGCAGTAATCGAGGTCGGCGGCGACATGGGTGTGCAACCAGTTGCCCAGCAATTGCTCGAACGCGTAGCCCTTGCTCCACTGGTGGTTCACCTGCTGGCCGTCGTATTCCAGCGTGGCGGCCGAGGCGGAGCGTTCGTTGGCAAACGCGATGGAGTCGTAGCCGTACACAACCGCGGCCAGCACGAGGATCGCCGAGTTCACCGCGGTGACCGGAATGTGCCCGTTCCACGCACCGAGCCGGTTCAATTCGAACAGTGCCGGCGCCAGTTCGCGCTGGATGTTCAACGTGGGCAAGCCGGTGCGTTCGGCACAGGCGGCGATCAACGCGGAATTGCCCACCCAGGTCGCGGTCGCCTCACCGCCGATCCCCTTGATCGCCTCCATGGCCACCAGCGAATCCTTGCCGCCACCGATGGGCACAAGGGTGCGCCGGGGCAGATTCAACGTGCCCGCCGCAGCCGCACTGCCACCCCGCGGAAAATGGATGCGCCCGCGCAGATCCAGTCCGTTGCGATAGGCAAACTCGGCCAGGCCGTGCAAGTAAAGCTGCTCCAGCAAGCCGGCGGTGGCGTCGTCGAGCGGGCCATCGGCCACCTCGATCGTCGGCGGCACGCCGGCCTTGTAGTAGCTGACGCCGGCGACCAGATGCAGCAGCTTCAGCGCGTTGTCGAACGCTGCCGCCCGCTCAGCCGGGATCGTCGGCGCGTCAGGAAAGCGGATCCGCTCGACCATTTCCTCGCCATCGTCGAACGCATACGCCAGCTCGGCCACGCCGTCGGCGTAGGTTGCGCGCACGAAGCGGAACACCTTGGTCAGCCGCGGTTGAATCTCGGTACTTGCCACTACTTTCTCCAGCGCCAGGGGCGCTATTCGATCACGATCTCGTCGGCTTCGTCGCGCAGGTTGTAGTGCGACGACATCACCTTGCCATAGGCGCCGGTCTGCGCGATCAGGATGACGTCGCCCTCGCGCGCTTCGGGCAGGCGCCGGTCGCTGCCGAGCACGTCGCCACTCTCGCAGATCGGGCCGACCACCTGGTACAGCGCGGTCGCCGGTTCGCCGAGTCGGGTGAGGTTGACGATCTTGTGCCAGGCATCGTACAGCGCGGGGCGGATCAGGCTGTTCATGCCGGTGTCGACGCCGAGGTAGCGGAAGCCGCCCTTGTCCTTCTGCTGGGTCACCCGCGCCAGCAGCACGCCGGCATCGGCAACCAGATAGCGGCCGGGCTCTATCCACAACTGATACTGCGGATAAAGCGCCTTGACCGCACTCAACGCCTGATCGAGCGCCGCGATATCCAACGGCGCCTCGCCCGGGTGCGCCGGCACGCCGAGTCCGCCGCCGATGTTGATGAACACCACGCTGGGGATGCGCTCGGCCAGGCTGGCAAGCTGCGCGTATACCTCGCCCCAATGACCTGCATCGAGCACACCCGAACCGAGGTGGGCATGCAGGCCGCGCACGGTCACGCCGTGCTCGCTGGCCAGTTGCAGGAACGCGGACAACTGATCCAGCGGCAGGCCGAACTTGCTGCCGCTGCCGCCGGTGCGCACCTTGTCGTGATGGCCCAGGCCGCGGCCCAGATCCACCCGCAACGCAATTTCATGGCCGCGGAACAATGCGCCCCAGTGCTGCAGCGGATGCAACGCATCCAGCGTGACCGTGGCGCCGGTGGCCAGGGCCCGTGCGTAATCCTCGCGCGGGGCGAAGTTCGGGGTGAACAGCGGCGACGCCACCTGCGGCACGATTGAGCCGACCGCCACCAGTTCACCCGGCGAGACGCATTCGAATGCAAAGCCTTCTTCGGCCAGTGCGCGCAGGATGGCCGGATGGGTATTCGCCTTCACCGCGTAGTGGAAGCGGTCGACCGCCGCCAGCGTCTTCAGCGTGCGCGCCTGTTGCCGTACGGTCGGCAGGTGATAGACATGGCGCGGCGTGGTTTCGGCGGCCAGTTCCAGCAGGCGCGGCCGTTGCGTTTCGCGCCACCATGCCGGCACGGCGGGGATCACTTCGCCGCCGCCATACAGCGTCTGCCAGCTGGGCCCGAACAAGGCGCTGTCGTCGGTGCGCAGCGCGCCCGCGCCGATCAGCAGGTCGTGCAGGTGCGGCAGCAACGCATCGACCACCTCCTCGTCCACCACGAAGGTGAGATTCAGGTTGTTCGACGACTGCGAAATCATGTGCACGCGCAACTGGCCAAACTCGGCCAGCACGCCGGACAGCGTGTGCAGCAGCGAGCGCATGCCGCGGCCGACCAGGGTGATCGCGGCGCACGGCGCGATCACCTTGACCCGGCACACCTTGGCCAGGTCGCTGGCCAGCGCGGCGATCGCGTCGGAGTCGAGCAGGTTCTCGGTGGGATCGAGCGACACGGTGACGTTGGTTTCGGCCGAGCCGATCAGGTCCACCGACAAGCCGTGCGTCTTGAAATGCGCGAACACGTCGGCGAGAAAACCGACCTGCTGCCACATGCCCACCGATTCCATCGAGACCAGGGTGATGCCCTTGCGCGCGCTGATCGCCTTGACGCTGGGCGCGTGCGCGCGCACCTCGGGGCCAATCACGGTGCCCTCGAGTTCGGGATGGTTGGTGTCCTTGATCAGCAGTGGCACGCGCGGCTCGCGCAGCGGCGACAGGCAGCGCGGGTGCAGCACCTTGGCGCCGGTGGAGGCGATCTCCTGCGCCTCCTCGTAGTCCAGCCGCTGCAGCAGGCGCGCGCCTGGCACCTGGCGCGGGTTGGCGGTGAACATGCCGGCCACGTCGGTCCAGGTTTCCACCCGCGCCGCTTTCAACAAGGCACCGAAATACGCAGCCGACGTATCCGAGCCGCCGCGGCCGAGCAACACGGTGCGGCCCTGCGCGTCGCGGGCAATGAAACCCTGCGTGATCAGGACGTCGCCCAGTGCGGCAAGCCGCGCCGTCAGTGCCGGATCCGGCTTTGCCTCGACCATCGCCGAGAGCAGGCGGGTGCGTTCGTTCTGGTTGGGCAACGCCACCGCGGCCAGGCATTCGCGCGCATCCAGCCATTGCGTGGGCAAGCCGCTGTGGCTGAGAAACGCCGCACCGAGCGCGCTGGACATCAGCTCGCCATGCGCCTGCACCTGCGCCTGCCAAGCCAATGCGCCGTGCGCGGCCGCACCGTCCACGGCAAGTCGGGCCAGATGCTCCAGTCGCTGGCCGAGCGTATCGGGCAGCGTCAGTTGCATGTGGTCGAGCAGGTCGTGATGGCGTTGCGCGATGGCCCCGGCCGCCGCCTCGCGCTTGCCCTGTTCGCCCTCGATGCACAGCTGTTTCAGTGCGTCGGTTACCCCGGTCAGCGCGGAGACGACGATCAATACACGCGCGCCTTCGGCGCGGCGACTGGCCACCAGTTCACGGATGTTCTGCCAGCGCGGCAGCGTGGCGACACTGGTGCCGCCAAACTTCATCACGATCCAGGGGGCGTCCGGGGGCAACGGTGCTGATGAGATCGGCGGGGTCACGTGGGTTCGCTGTTATCGGGAAGGAAACATCCGGCCAGTGTTGCGCTGCGGCATTGGAATTGCAAATGGTTTCCGTACGGCCCTGTTTGGACGTCTAGACTTCTTTTCCACGAGGTCAGAAAGCGCCGCCACCTGTAGGAGCGCACCCTGTGCGCGATGCTCTCGCATGACGAGATGGAAGGCATCGCGCACAGGGCGCGCTCCTGCAAGTGGTTACTGGACGACAACGGGAATCTTGCCGATTCGCGCCTGCCACTCGCGCGGGCCGGTCTGGTGCACCGAGGTACCGCCGGAATCCACCGCCACGGTCACCGGCATGTCTTGCACGGTGAATTCGTAGATTGCTTCCATGCCGAGATCGGCGAAGCCGACCACGCGGGAGGCCTTGATCGCCTTCGACACCAGGTATGCCGCGCCGCCGACGGCCATCAGGTAGACCGACTGGTGTTTCTTGATCGCCTCGATCGCGGCGGGACCACGTTCGGCCTTGCCGACCATGCCCAGCAGGCCGGTTTGCGCCAGCACCTGTTCGGTGAACTTGTCCATGCGCGTGGCGGTGGTGGGGCCGGCCGGGCCGACCACTTCCTCGCGCACCGGATCGACCGGGCCGACGTAGTAGATGAAGCGACCGCGGAAATCGACCGGCAGCGGCTCGCCCTTGTTCAGCATCTCGACCATGCGCTTGTGCGCGGCGTCGCGGCCGGTGAGCAGTTTGCCGTTGAGCAGCAGGGTTTCGCCCGGCTTCCAGCTCGCCACGTCGTCCTTCGTCACCGTATCAAGATTCACGCGGCGGCCTTTGGAGGTGTCGAAGGTGAGCTTGGGCCAATCCTCCAGCGACGGTGGATCGAGCATCACCGGACCGGATCCATCCAGCACGAAGTGTGCGTGGCGCGTGGCGGCGCAGTTGGGGATCATCGCCACCGGCAGGTTCGCCGCGTGGGTCGGGAAATCCTTCACCTTGACGTCGAGCACGGTAGTCAGGCCGCCCAAGCCTTGCGCACCGATGCCCAGCGCGTTGACTTTCTCGAACAGCTCGATGCGCAGCTCTTCCGCACGATTGGCCGGGCCGCGCGCGATCAGCTCCTGGATGTCGATCGACTCCATCAACGATTCCTTCGCCATCAGCATCGCCTTCTCGGCGGTGCCGCCGATGCCGATGCCGAGCATGCCCGGCGGGCACCAGCCGGCGCCCATCGTGGGCACGGTTTTCAGCACCCAGTCGACGATCGAGTCGGAGGGATTGAGCATCGCGAATTTCGATTTCGCCTCGGAGCCACCGCCCTTCGCCGCCACGATCACCTCGACGGTGTCGCCCGGCACGATGCTCATGTTGACCACCGACGGCGTGTTGTCCTTCGTGTTGATGCGCTTGCCGGCCGGGTCGGCCAGCACGCTGGCACGCAGTTTGTTGTCCGGGTCCAGGTAGGCGCGGCGCACGCCTTCGTTGGCCATGTCTTCCAGCGACATGGTGGCGTCGTCCCAGCGTACGTTCATGCCGACTTTCAGGAAAACCGTGACGATGCCGGTGTCCTGGCACAGCGGCCGGTGGCCTTCGGCGGCCATCCGCGAGTTGATCAGGATCTGCGCCATCGCATCCTTGGCGGCGGGCGATTCCTCGCGCTCGTACGCGGCGGCGAGGCTCTTGATGTAATCAACCGGGTGGTAGTAGCTGATGTACTGCAACGCGTCGGCGACGGACTGGATAAGATCGGCTTGCTTGATGGTGGTCATGGCTGGCTTTGGCTGGTGGGACGAGGCTGCAGGCGACTTTTGCCGCGCACAACCTGTCTATTGTGCCGCAAGCGGGTCTGTGGGATCTGGCACCGGCGTGGCAAACCGCGGCCAGCCGGCTACCGGCCGCACCGGTATCATGCCCGGCAATTCCGCCGCTGCCGCCGCCAGTCATGCCCAGCCCACGCCGTTTCCTGCAACTGGATGTTTTCGCCAGCCGCCTGTTCGAGGGCAATCCGCTGGCCGTGATCATCGACGCCGATGACCTGGACGGCGACACCATGCAGCGCATCGCGCGCTGGACCAATTTATCCGAGACCACCTTCCTGCTGCCGCCGACAACACCGCGGGCGGACTATCGCGTACGCATCTTCACCCCGCGCCAGGAGCTGCCGTTCGCCGGCCATCCCAGCGTGGGCAGCGCGTATGCGGCAATCGAGGCGGGCCTGGTTGATGCAGGCAACAACGCGCTGGTCCAGGAATGCGCCGCCGGCTTGCTTCCGGTGCAGGTGATCGGCCACGGCGCGGCGCGAGTCATCCATGTGCAGGCACCACCCGCGCGACTGGACGACGCCGACGATGCACTGCAAACCCGCCTCGCCGCCGCGCTGCACGTGGATATCGCCCGCGAGCAGATCATCCATGCCGACAACGGCCCGCACTGGATCCTGTGCAATCTGCAAGATGCCACCACAGTTCGCGCATTGCAGCCGGACATGCACGCCATCGCCGCGCTCTGCCTGGAGCAACAGGCGGTCGGCGTCGGCCTGTTCGGGCGCGAATCATCCGGCGTGGCGGCGATGGCCGTGCGCGCTTTCTGCCCGGCCGACGGCATCCCGGAAGACCCGGTCACCGGCAGCGCCAACGCGGCGATCATGGCGTGGCTTGCCGCGCGTGGCGATCGCGACGGCTATGGCCTGCGCTATCGCGCCAGCCAGGGCCGCGAGGTCGGTCGCAATGGTTGCGTGGACGTGGCATGCGATGAAACCACTGGCGCCATCACGATCGGTGGCCGCTGCGCGGTCGGCGTGCGCGGCGAACTGCTACTGCCAGCCGATGGCTAAACCCAACTTGCCGGATGCGTTGACGGCCTCCATGCTGTCGCGCCCGTTCTCATGACCGATCCCATGCCCGCAACCCCTTCGTCCAGCACGTACGTCCGCAGCTTGCGCCCCTGGGACGCCGCCCTGATCGTGGTCGGCGGGATCATCGGCGGCGGCATTTTCCTCAGCCCGGGCGTCGCCGCGCAGCGTACGGAATCGGGGCTGGCGCTGCTGCTGATATGGGCCGGTGCCGGCTTGCTGACCCTGATCGGCGCGCTGTGCTACGCCGAGCTCGGCGCACGCCGCCCGCATGCCGGCGGCACCTACGTGTACCTGCGCGAAGCCTTCGGGCCATTGGCCGGGTTTCTGTTCGGCTGGACCATGCTGCTGGTGATCTACTCCGGTTCCACCGCGGCGGTGGCGACGATCTTCGCCAGCTATACCGCATCGCTGTTCGGGCTTTCACCGGCGTGGTCGTTGCCATTGACGGTCGGTGCGCTGGTGTTCGTGACCGGGCTGAACCTGTTCGGCCTGAGGCTCGGCGCGCAGATCCAGAATCTGTTTTCCGTGCTGAAATTGCTGGCGGTGGCGGCGTTGGTGGTGTGCGGGTTGTTCCTGGCCGGCGCCGGCCACGGCCAGGTG
>SMEK01000328.1_pt1 | contig 25230 bp, 21 predicted proteins | sample 2456371 | NCBI WGS metagenome assembly SMEK01 (sample SAMN10132590, study PRJNA489261) | soil metagenome | isolation source: day1 antibiotic-loamy sand soil ammended with composted manure from dairy... | place: USA | collected 2015-04-01
CTACGGGACCAACTGGACCTACGGGACCGACTGGACCGACTGGACCGACTGGACCAACTGGACCGACTGGACCGACTGGACCGACTGGACCGACTGGGCCGACTGGACCTACTGGACCAACTGGACCAACTGGACCGACTGGACCGACGGGACCTACGGGACCGACTGGACCTACGGGACCGACGGGACCAACTGGACCGACTGGACCAAACTTTGCAGATGAAGGATTCTCGGCAGTTAGAACAGCAGCTAGTGTATCCACAGGTACTCAGCTTGGCAACTGGAGTGTAGCTCCACCATACTTTAATACAACTAGCTTTGATCCTACTACTGGTGTCTTTACAGTTCCAGCTACTGGAAGATACTCAATCGCAGCAACTATCAGCTATAGTACAACTGCAACTTTAACAGGAATCTTTGGTGGCGACCCAGCATTTGTAGTACGCAATATTACTACCGGCGATGATTTAATCGTAGGACTATTCCCAATTTTAAACATTGAACTTGCATTAGGTGTTGGTTTAAGAGCTATTCTTGGTAATGGAACAGTCACAATAGCAGGAGAAGTAGAACTTACTGCAAATGATAATATAGGTCTATTCTATGTAAATGATGGATTAACAATTAGCATAACCCTTGGCGGTGCTGACGCTCCAATCGTTTGGTCCATCCACCGAATCGCTTAAGCCAATCCATTTAAACTGCAGACTCACTTGAATCATTCAAGTGATCTGCAGTTTTTTTATGAAATCACTCATTCCAACACCAATTTTACTTAATTGAGAAACTAGTGATAGGTACTCACTAATTAATAATTCCATCATCAACGAAATCGTTGAAAATAGGCACAAATCTAACTTCTGTTCAATACACTAGAGAGTGTATGAGAGTACATTACGCCACTTTGTATGGTTAAATTTTTAAGGAGGTCACTTTGAATGTCTTTGCCTACCATTCCGGATATTACTCCTGAGATTACATTAGATCGATGTAAAACCATCAATTTATTGCTTTCTTCAATTGCATTAGAAGAAATTGGACTTTCCCATATTTTGAATGCTGAAGCTGAAAAACTTCAAATGTTTATTAAAAAGTCTCCTTGCGATTTTCATAGCTACTTAAAAATCAACGAAAGTATTAATCAAACATTACGTACTGTTGTGAAATCACAAATCTTACTTCAATTTAAACTTGAGGATGTAGTAACACTAAATCAAAAATCTTGCTGTCATCCACGAAAACATCATAAATGTAAAGAATGCAAGGAAGACAAAGATTGTAAATGTAAACATCATCACTGTAAAGACTCGTTCGATTCTTCATTATGCTATTGCCCAAACAAAAAGAAAAAGGATTGTCATTGTTCAAAGTGTAAATCCGAAAAAAAATACGATCATTAATCGATATGCATTTTACGAGGGGGGTGAACAATGCAAGAAAATCATCAAGTTGAGTTGTTACAATCTTCACTAAACTTTTCAACATTCATTTATTCTTTTGCCCAATTCCTAATAAACTATTTTGAACGTCGCAATCAAACTCAAGAACTATCGGAAGAAGAACTACTTCAAAGTGAAACACAAGTAATCCAATCATTAGTATTAATTGAAAAATTACACATGCTGCTCTTTCTTCACTTTTATATTTATCGAACATACTTTTCTTACGAAGTAATAACACCTTCGTTTACGGACTCAAATAGAGAACTATTTGAAAAAATGCAAATGTTATTACAACAATATCCTTTTCTTCTTGAAGAACATCAAATGATTTCAGAAAAAACGGTTGCTCAGATTTTGAAATATTATTACATTCGTATTCATGAAGAAACCTATGAAGAATCAAATGATGACGAATCAAATCTCGTAACAATCATTTTGTCACCCTTACCTCCACCTTGGTTGGCAAACAATATGCAAATACCTCGGAAAAAGGAAGTGTAGGTTTATTGTCTTCCCCTTCAATTTCCCTTTGTATGATTGTTAAAGATGAAGCGGATTTTATTGAACAATGTTTAAAAAGTGTTCAAAAGATTGTGCAAGAAATAATTATTGTTGATACTGGTTCAACCGATAAGACAATAGATATATGTAAAAAATATAATGCGACCGTGTTTTCATATGCATGGAATGATCATTTTGCAGAAGCGCGAAACTTCGCCCTATCCAAGGCAACAGGGAATTGGATTTTATGGCTCGATGCAGATGAGGAATTGGAAACTGGCCATGAACAATTGCTAATGGAAGTTTTAAAGAATTCCACTACTACAATGTATTTAATGCCAGTAATGAATTATTACGGTGAATCGTTTCCAGTTGATCGGGAAAAAGCTTTTATATATTATCAACCACGTTTATTTCAAAACCATAAAGGCATCCAATTCTATAATCGGATTCATGAAACCCCTATTTTTCCTAATCCTCATGATTCCAGTTACACAACCGATTATTTAGAGATTCCAATTCATCATTATGGATATATTGACAAATTAACCACCAAGCGTAATAAAGCAGAACGGAATCTACAACTTATTCAAGAGGAGTATAAAAATCCAAACCATAGTCCCTGGATTGAATACCATTTAGCAAATGAATATTATCGTAGAGGAGATTATAATAAAGCTTTTGATTATTTAAATGAATCCATTTTTCGTTTTTTACTAAACGGAATTAAGCCTCCATCTATTCTCTACCGTTTAAAATATGGGATTCTCGTTGATACAAATAGTTTGGATAATGCATTAGAAGGAATAGAAAAAGCCATTGCTTTATATCCTGATTATGTAGATTTACATTTTTTAAGAGGATTAATATTTTATCAAACCAACAATTATGAAGAGGCTTTAGCATGTTTTGAAAAATGTCTCGAGCTTGGGGAACATAACTCTAAATATTTAATATTAAAAGGAACTGGAAGCTTTAAAGCAGAACATTATAAACAACTTTGTTTAGAAAAATTAAGACAGTCTCAAAAACAATAAATAAAAAATTTAGGCTGTATCGATTTGATACAGCCTGTTTTATTTTTCATTGTTTTGTTCTTCGAAATACTTCTTGAAAAATTCTTCATTATAAAGCACTGATGGATCATTCGGACGATATTCTTTTGCTTTTTTATTATATTCGACTGCCAATTCTTTATCCCCTTTATGCCAATGACAAACGCAAAGCTGTAAGTATGGATACCAAGTAGAATATGGTTTTTGTACAATACCTTGTATGTTTGATGTGTCTACCATTAAAGCAAACTGATACCACATAATCGCTTTATCGTAGAGTTTTCTTTCTAGATACAAATCACCCATTCGACAAGATACTTCTGGTCTTGGTACATCGTATTGTATCGAACGGATTAACGTCTCGATTTCTTTTTCTATGTTTCCTAAGCTTCTATAACAAAAAGCCATATTAATACATGCACGGATTTTTTCTTCTTCCCAACCATCTTCATGATTTATAAATCTTTCGTAATATTCAATTGCTTTTTCATACTGGCCGTGATCTTTTAATTCATTGCTATAATAAAATAGATCTCTTGGTGTGAATTTTTCTCCTTTTTCTAAAAGTTTTTCATAAATTTTTATATTCCGATCATTCCGTTCTTCCTTTTTTTCTTTCCGATGAGTAATCGCAACATCAGATTGGAGTAATCGCCCTCTAACTTCTAAGTATTCATGAACAGCTCCTTTCCAAACAAAATTTTTCTCTCTTTTGGCTAATCGAAATCTTCTAAAGCTATAGATAGGGTTATTGTACTCATCAAAAGCAAGATGATACACCATTGACACCGCATCAACATCGCTTGTTAATTGTTCTTTTAATTTTTTAAATTTTTGTCGGTCTTCTTCTAACATGACATCATCGGCATCTAGCCAAAATATATAATCCATTGTGGCATGTTTAAAAGAAAAATTTCTCGCTGCTGAAAAATCATCAATCCACTCAAAATCTAATACTTTATCAGTGAATCTTTTTGCAATTTCCTTTGTGTTGTCGGACGAGCCCGTATCAACAATAACGATCTCATCAACAAGGTCTTTTACGCTATTTAAGCAACGCTCTAGTACGTTTTCTTCATTTTTGACGATCATACACAAGCTTATTGTAACCATGCATCAACCCTCCACATTTACAGAATTCATATTAGTATATGAATGAGTAAAATGATGTGAACAGGCTAATTTTTCAATTCTATAGGCATTTGTTACAATTCGTTAGGGGTGATGTGGTAAGTATTTTTTTAGAAAGTCACTTTACAAAAATGCTAACCCTTCTCAATTACCAAAACCGCAATCATAATCACAAAAAAGGACATAGCCCAAAAAAGCTAAGCCCTCTGTATAATTTTATTCCTCATTACACCATTTCTTCCATACTGCTGAAGATATTGCATTCTATATCTATAAATTGGTTAAAATTTTTCGCCCCTCCAACAGCAGAAGGAAGCTTATCTTTCATACGTTCTGGATAAATAGGTTTCGGCTTTACAATCTAAAACTCTTCTTTCCCTTATATCATCAGCTTGATGACAAATTCCTACTCATCAACCATTTCTACTCTTGTTTGACTGAAGATGAATCCTATCGCTCGCATAATGAAAATGGCTGTTTCATCTTCATCTCCTTGAAGCATTGCATTTAACGGACGATATTGAGTCAGAAGTTAAAAAATTAAATCAGTTTTTCAATTAGTTCCCGATTTCGTTTATAGAAGACCTCATTATGCGAAGATACCATGCCAATAGCTTCTGCATCCGGTTGAACAAACACTTTAGCCTTATTTACTGCGTTGATTGCATCTTGAAATGCACCAGCGATCATGTGAACTTTTCCTTCATAATCAACTGCATCCCCCACTGCATAAAGCCCTGGGATGTTCGTTTCACAATATATATTCGCTTTAATGTAGTGCTCATTTGCGAATTCAATCTGTAACGGACTATTTTCAAGTAAAGTTTTTTCTCTTACATATCCATGATTCACAACCACTTCATCTACATTTAAATAAGTAATTTCTCCTGTCTGATTATTCGTTAATTCCACTTTCTCAATGGACATACCATCTTGGCTTGGAATTAATTTAGTGATTTCTGTATAGAAATAACATTCAACCGAGCTGTTCAATAATTGTGATACTTGTGCTTCATGGGCATTCAATTGACCTTTTCTATATGTTAAATAAACTTTTTTCGCAATCGGCTCCAACTCATTGCACCAATCAACTGCTGTATGTCCTCCACCTGAAACGATTACAATCTTATCTTTAAATTTTTTTAAAGATTTAATTGTATAATTTAAATTGGAACTATAAAATTTAGAAGCCCCTTCCACTTCAAGCTTCTGAGGGTTGATTATGCCACCTCCAATTGCTACGATTACCGTTTTTGAAAAATGAGTATGTCCTTTATCTGTTTTTATTTCGAATATACCTTCTTCATTTTTAGAAATTTCCGTTGCTTTTTCTCCTATCACAACAGTTGGATCAAAAGTCGTTGCTTGTTCTATCAATTGTTGAATTAATTTCTCACCTGTAATTGGCGTTAATGCACCAACATCCCAAATTAGTTTTTCAGGATAAACATTTATTTTACCCCCTAAGTAGTTTTGGGATTCAATGATTTTCGTTTTCATTTCTCTTAAACCGCAGTAAAATGCGGAAAATAAACCACTAGGTCCTCCCCCAATAATTGTCACATCATATAAATTGTGTGTTTCCATTATGTATCCTCCTGGGTGAAATTAAAAACGATAATGATTATCAATTTCGTTTAGAATTTTATCACACAAAAATAAACTTTTGAATGGATAATTTAAGAGAAAATGAACAATATTAAAAGGAATTTTCTCCTAATAAATAATCAAACCTTAGTGAGTTCTTGCTTATTTTTTGCATTATTCAATTGTTGATTCCTCTTTTTGTATAATCATTAACTTTTTTTCAACAGGCTACTACCAATAAATTTCCAACATGTCCCTTCATTACAAGTTGTCCGCAATAAAATAGCTGAACCTTTATTGATTCAGCCAATCATCTTTATATTAATAAAATAGATTATTCTTTTCCGTTTTGGTCTCTCTTTGTTAAATAATTGGCTTTATGGAATAAATCCTTTACAATCGCAGCTGCTCCTGCTACTAATATCCCTTGAATCACCGCTTCAATAATAAATCCATAATACCCGATACAAAATGCAATTCCGAGAACAACTTGTACCCAAGGAGTGACCCAGTAGATAAAGTACCGGAATGATAATAACTGACTCAGGATATATATAATTTTCTAATATAATAATATCCATCTTTCATCCCTCTTCTTATTGAAAGTTAATAGAGTAAAACCTCTAAAGTATTCCTCTTATCATTTTATGTGTAAGACAAAAAAACGGTTTAGGATGATTCACTACTTACGAACCAGAACATAGAAAAGTTATTAATTCGTTAGAAGGATGAAAGTTTTTGAATCAATTTTTATTAGTCAAAATTATAGGTTTCATTAATATAAATTTCTTCCTACTAGGTTATTACTTTTTCAACTATCTCCACACAAATTCACTCCAGAAAATTTACTGAATTTTTCAAATCTATAATACTACCACTCATTGTGACATGATTAAACGAAGGTTACAATGAATTTATGAAGGAAAAATGTAAACGATTCTTATGAGAAGATGACTATTTTCTGGTACAAATAAACCATAGCAATTTAAATTGATTTAATGCAATAATACTCATTTAATAATACAGATTATCCAAAATTTTTCATATATTTCCTTAAAGTTAGTCTAATTTGCTGATATAATAGAATTACAATTTATGACATCTATACTCGTTCAAAGTATAGATGCTAAAAAGGGTATTTTTAAATACATACAAAGGGGATTATGCAAGGATATATATCCAGGGGGAGTGAATATGAGTAAATTATTACGTTCAAATGTTGCAAAAAAGGCACTGATGAAAGTTCAAAATGTCGCATCCAAAGTTAGAAGCGTCTGGGACCATGAAAAAACAATTGAAGAACAAATAAATCAAATTCGTACTGTATTGGATCAAGAACTTGCCCGAGATGAATACCTTGTTATCGTTGATGAAAATGGTTTAGGTTATATTCATACGAACCGCTTAAGAGAAGGTTCATCCTTCACCGATGAAGTGGGTTTGGCTGCTGCCAAAACTAATACAGGACTATTGCAAATTTATCCAAGAGATACGGGAGAAATACTTATTGATGCATCTTGCCCACTGTTAACAGATAAGAATGGGAAACGCTTTAATCTGAGAATGGGTAGACTAGTTCAACGACCTTTTATTGGGGCAATATTTGGAAGTTTAATTACTTTGTCCAGTATAGTTCCTGCTATCATTGCTTATTTTTTAAGCAATGATTTATCTATGACAACAAGTGTCCTCATTGGAACAGCAATTGTTACGGTTATTTTTAGTTTAATTTTTTATACTATCATAATGAAAAATTTGCGAGAATGGTATAGCGTTACAAAAAAAATATCCTCTGGCAACTTGAGTGCACAAATTGAAAAGGTAGGTCTTCGCAATGAATTTCACCAAATCGGTTATGAAATCAATAAAATTATTTTAGGGATTCGTGCGATAATTGATGAATTTAAACATGCCGCGGAAACTGTGGAACGAATTAGTAAAGAACAAGAAAAAGAAACACAACGCATTTCGACAACTTTTGAAGAATTATCAGCAGCTGTCCAAACTTTCCGTAGTGGTGCAGAAACACAACGTTACTCAATCACTAACGCCAACGAAATGGTAGAAATGATGATGAATCAAGTACAAGAAATGCAAGAAGAAGTTGAGAAAGCTGTGGTAGGTGCAGATGATGCATTACAAGATGCAAGTAAGGGACAAGAAGCCATTCAAATTGCCCACAGCCAAATGGCAAAAATTCAAACTGAAGTTGCAAACTCTGCAGCGAAAATCCGCAAAATCACTCAAGAAGCAAATGCTGTGAAGGATAAAGTTGCCTCCATTACAAGAATTGCCAAACAGACAAATTTACTTGCACTTAACGCTTCCATTGAAGCTTCTCGGGCTGGTGAAGCGGGGAGCGGTTTTGCAGTTGTCGCGAATGAAGTTCGAAAACTCGCTGAAGGAACGAATGAATTTGCAGAAGAAATTATGACATTATTAGAAAAAACATATAAAGATTTAGAAACTACTGTAGCTCAAGTTGAAGATAATGTGAAGGCTATTCATGAAGGGATGGAAGCCGTTTCTCAAACAGATCAAGTCATAGAACAATTAATTCAAACAACGCTTTCAACAAAAAATTTAGTATTAAATAATAGAAAATTTGTTGATCTTGTTCATGAAGACGGAAATAAACTACAGGAGATTATGCAGCAAGTGAATACAATTGCAGAAGATTTTACAAATATGGTTGTAGCTACAAATGAAAGCGTAGATATTCAAGTGGAAGGCATAAATGCACTCGCTCAAAATGCTACAAAACTAGCGGAAGAAGCTATTCATCTTAGCCGCATAATTAATCGTTTTCATTATTAAAAAATGCCAGGTACATGCCTGGCATTCTTCATTTCCTTGCAATCTATTTAGATTGTTAATTCATTTGTTGTTTTTGAACAAATTCCTTTACTTTATCTTGGATTTCTTCTGCTAATGATGAAAGGGCATTATTTTCTTCCTTTTTTCCTTTAGAACCGTTTTTATTCCCCTTCGATCCTTTTCTTCCTTGTTTTTTGTTCCCTTTTGAACCTTTCTCTCTTTGCTTATCTCCTTTTGATCCGCCGCTTTTGTTCCCTTTTGAGCCTTTGCTGCCATTCGATTTCTTATTTTTTACCGCGATTGTTGTTTGAATTAACTCTGGGTCTTCAATTGGATTGTTATACATATATTGAATTAAATCATTCTCTTTAGCAATTTCAACTAGTTTCCTAACATCATCAACAATTAAAGTACTAATGATAATCCCCTCCAAACACAATGATTTGTTCTTTATAGTTTATGTAATTTATTTCAAACACTTTAGGTGATTTACCAATATAAAGAGGCATTTTCAGGAGGCATTTGTGTGGAAACTTATTTTATTGAAATATCAAAAAGCGATTTGAAAAAACTATATAAAAATATTTGGACAGAACATTATTTTTTTGCCCAACTAACAATCAATAGCCAAAGTTATGACATTCAAATTAGTTTGAGAGGAAATCAACTTCGAAAACATAAAAAAAAGTCTTATCATATCATATTTGAACATCCCCATCTAATGGACGGTCACCATGAAATCCATTTAAATGCGGAGTTTAATGATCCTTCTTTGATTCGAAATAAATTATCTTTTGATTTCTTTCAAAAAATCGGTGTTCTCTCTCCAAATTCCAACCATATTCAATTGTTCATCAATGGGAAAAGTGAAGGAGTATATCTAGCCATTGAGTCTTTTGATGAGTACTTCTTAAAGAAGAGAAATTTGCCGGATGGTTCAATCTATTATGCTACGAATGATGATGCCAATTTCTCTTTATATACGCCTGAAGGATATATAAAAAAATCATTAATGGATGGTTATACAACAAAATATTCCTTTCAGGAAGAAGAACATCTAATAAAAATGTTAGTCATTATTAACACTTATCCTAAAGATAAATTTAATGAAGAAATAGTGAAAGTATTAGATATTGAAAAATATTTACTGTGGCTTGCTGGGGCAGTTTGCACGCAAAATTTTGATGGATTTATTCATAATTATGCTTTATATCATAATAGTGAAACTCAACTATTTGAAATCTCCCCATGGGATTATGATGGTTCATGGGGAAGGAACTTACACGGAGAGCCCCTTGAACTTGAATATGTACCAATTTGGGGATACAACACATTAACTGCTCGTATATTAGAAAACGAGCATTTTAAACAAAAGTATCGTCGGATTTTAGAAAGCATACTACACAAACAATTTATTCCTTCTGCAATTAAACCCCAAATTGAACAACTGCAAGCTCTAATTCTGCCCTATATCGAAAAAGATCCATATATAAAACATAACGAAAAAATTTTCATGAGTGAAAAAGAATATATTCTACAATTTATTGAAAAGCGTAATCAATTTTTATCGGACCAACTTGAATCACTATTATAAGCATTTCTCCTCCTCTAATTAGGATGAATTCCTTAGCAACTAGAGGAGGAGCATGAATATGAGTGTAATTTTTAATTTCCTACACCTCATCATTTCATTCAGAACGCTATTATAAGATAAGAAGTATCCACAAATATAAACTGAGCAAGCTCACCATGAGTGTAACTGGTATGATTAAAATTGTAACGCTAATATATTTTCCCCAAGTTATTTTAATTCGATGTTTTTTTAGTAAAAACATCCAAAGAAGTGTAGCTAATGTACCGATTGGAGTTAATAATGCACCAATGTCGCTTCCCATAACATTAGCTAGATATGCAACTTGCATTAATAATGGATTCAATTCCATTTCTGTAATCGAAAGTGTTCCAATCATCACGGCAGGCAAATTATTAAAAATATTGGAAAGAGCAGTAGTTAATAATCCCATAATCATTGTTGCATTAAATGTACCTTGTTCAATAAACTCTTTAAAATTTAAAATAATCAATGTGTTTAATCCTACATTTTTCAATCCATATACGAGTACATACATGCTAAAGGCAAAAATTAATATATGCCACGGAGAATTGATAATTACATCTTTTATTCCGACTCTCATTTTTAACCAACGAATCGTAATTAATATGAATGCTCCAAATAATCCAATCAACTCTAATGGAATACCAAATGGTGAAAGAACAAAAAATGCCCCTCTTGTAATGACGACTACGGCAATGCATATTTTAAATAAATTTTTGTCTAATTCAGATTGAGCTGATGGATCAAGGGGATGAGTAAAGATATTCGACGGTTTATCATTGAAAGTTAGTAATCCTAATTGTTTCGGAATATGGTTTCTAAAAAGTAAATACAATAATAAACTCATTGTTAAAATGCCTATCATCGATGGAATAAACATAATTTTTACGTAGCTATTTAAATCTAAACCAACTATTTTTAATGCGATTAAATTCGAAATATTGCTTACAGCAATCGGCGCACTAGATGCTGTTGCAATCAGCGCCCCAGAAATTAAATAGGGGATATACTGAGGTGGTTTAAGTGCTAAATACTTGATGATGTGGATAATGATAGGAGTTGTTATGAGTATGCTTCCATCATTATTAAATAACATAGTCATAAAAAAACATAACAAATTGGTATATATATAAAGCCTAAGCCCTGAATTATTCGATTTTAATATGATATTTTGAGCAATCCACTTAAAAAAACCAATACTCTCCAATACAATGGACATCATAATAGTAGAAAGTATTGTAAGTGAGGGGCCACTTACAATACTTAGTATACTTTTAAGATCTTCATAGCTTACAAATCCTAGTATGACAATAATCGCAGCCCCTATTGTAATGGGAATCGTTTCATTGATTCCTTTAGGTCTCCATAGCATTATACCTATGGAGATTAAAAAAATGGTTAACATTAATATTGTAGAATAATCTACCATTTAAACAGCCGCCTTAGATTGTTCATAAGTTGATTGATCTGTTTCTATCACTGTTTCTTCTTTTACTGGCGAAGGTGGTTGCAAAAATAATTTATAAAATAAGACACCCACAATTGAGAAGTAAAGGAGCATCATATTCGTTTTCCCTCCTTCTCCTATCAACCTTAATAATAACTTCTCTCCTTTAACTGCAAATACATCTTCTCAGCATGTTTCATGATCGCTCGATATTGGTTTTCGATGTGATACATTCTTTCTGCAAATTTCATTAATGCATAGTACTGATATTTTAAAAGTCGCTTATTATCTTCCATTAACATTTTTACAGGTTCGTGTATGAATTCTGATTCTTCACTGGAAGATGTACACTCAATTGGTTCCATGATTTCTTCAACGATTTCTTCTGCATCATCTATTTGTTGGGCTGCAATTATCTTTCCGGATACTGGTTGAATTTCATACACATCTTCAGATAATTGTTGTATTTCTTCCGACGGTTCTAATAAATTTTTGATTTCGAAATCTTCTTTTTCTGCAATCTTTACAGTATTTTCGATTAAACTCATTTCTGTTTTTTTTAATTCTTGATCTTCATAAAATAATTCAGTTTGTTCCTTCTCTTTACTTGGACTATGCGATTCCATCGTCATATCTTCCCAAGTACATTCTTGTATTGGAGAATTGAATTTTACCTCATGGAAGAATGGTCTTTTTTGGGTTTTTTTGGAGTTTTTGCTTGAAATAGCTAATGTGTTTTCTTGCTGTTTTGTTGGATTGTTTTCGATATTTTGGAGGGTCGCTTCTAGTTTTGATGGTGGTTCTTGGAGGATATTTTTCGATGTTGCAGTGATTTGTGCTAACCTTTCGTCTTGGAGGGTTTCTTCATTTTGTGATGGAGATGATTCTTCAAGTTGATTTTCTTGTGTTATTGTCGCCGTTAAATCGTCTATATTCATATCTGATGTTGTATCTTGCTGTTCATCTTCATTTGTCTTTGGAAAAAGCTGTTTTACCTTTTCTTTAATTGCATCTGATATAGCTTTCTTTTGCTCCTCAGTTAGTTGCCCATCCTCTGAAGTCAAATTGGATGTTGGTAAATTAGTCAATGCTGTATTGGCAATTCCATTAGCCTCTAGATTTATAATTTGGTTTTCATCGATTTGTTCATTGAGAATACTTGTAATCTGTGACTTTAAAATATAGTATTGATTCTCTCCGTTAATCAACACGATATAATCTTCATAAACATTGCTGAGCACTCCTGAAAAGCTTTTATTGCCAAAACTATTAACAGTAATCCATTGTAAATACATTGTTTTTAATATTTCTTCCAACTTAAATCTGTTAAGTGAAGTGTTACTAAATCCCTTATTTATGACACTTGATTCTTTTGCGTTTTTCGATAATGCTTTGATTTGGGTGATAGGGAAATATATTACATTTTCGTTGACTTTAACAATTAAATGGTCTTCTTGAACACTTAATAAAGTACCTTGAATGGATTGATTTTCAGCTAAAAATAAGCCAATCTCTAAACCTTCAAGACCTTTTATTGTATCTAACAAAAATTCAGCATTCAACATTAGGGCCTCCTTTTTAATGCAATCCGCACGAAGTCTCCCCTTTTAATTTGTTATTAGTTATTTTCTTCATCTTGCTTTTCAGGTTTCTTTTCTGGTTTTGGTCCATAACTCACATTTCGAATATGGAACATTGCCACGCGGATTACTTCTTCATTTTTTACAATTGTTATAAAATCATCAAATACTTCTTCTAATACACCTTCCACTGACTCAGGTCCACCGCGGTTAATTTTAACCCATTTATGACGTAATTCATTTAATACGGATCTGAAATCCATGAAACTAGCAAATGGATAATCTTCAGGAACTTCAACATTCAACTTCATGCCATTTCTTGAATCTTGAGTAATACTCTTGATATGTTGATATTTGTAAAACACTATTCCATCTTCTTCTGTCAACAATGCGAAATAATCAGATTGAGCAGAAAATACTTTACCAACCCTAGACTCAGGCCCACCGCGATCTACTCTAACCACTTTGTTCAATAAAGAAAGCATTAACTCCCTATTCATTCTTGTTCCTCCCATTATAAAATTCATTATTATTTATACGTGTAAACGTAAAAAGGTAATTAGTTATCCGCCTAAACATCGTTAATTTATTGAGGATTTGCGTTATGTTATTGTATGAAAGAACATGTAAATCTGACAAAACAAATTCAAATTAATTAAAGAAGCTGGGACAAAACTTAAAAACATCATTTTCTCTTTTGAGAAGGGTAGTGACCCCTAAAAGTTAGAGTCAAAATCTAACTTTTGGATGCAGAACCTTTCTCTTTTAGAAAATGATGTTTTTTTTCTCTTCTAGTAATTTCTATAAGAAGTCAATTAACTTTCAATTATGAAAATAAACAAAAACTCGTAATATTTACCCAAGTATCATTTCATTCCTTACATATTCTATTTTCAGATAAATAGAAAGGAGGAGTATTTTTGAGTCGGCGTAATCGAAGTTTAGACTCCATTACTAACCAGAGTGTGAATCTTTTAATAGATAGTGTCCTAAAAAGACACGGAGTAAAACTAAGAAAGCCAAGATTAAGCGCACAAGAAAAAAGAAAGTTAAAAAATTTACTAATGGATTTAGAAAGTAATGTGAACAAACTAGTAAAAACAATTAAAAAATAGCAATCTACTGTCAAAAAGGAGGAATGAATGAATGGGTAACAGCAAAGTATGGCGTGGAAATATGCCTTCTGTTGAAGGTATTGATATGACGAGAAGAAATGAACATAGAAGATGGAGTGCTTTAGACCCTTCCTCTGCACATCCATTAGATCGTGATATGAATAATTTGGAAGGTGCAATCGAAAATATCCAAGAATCATATGAGCAAATTATTGTCATTGATTCAGCTGATGTAGAAATCACTACAACAGATACGCAAGCAGCATTATCTCTTCAAGTTGCATTGCAAGCTGCAATTAGCTTAGTTATTAGCATTTCAATAGGTGGCAGCAGCAGAGATGCTGAAAGAATCACACAAGAATTAATTGCCAATGTAAAATCAAAACAAATCAATAGACAACAAACTTATGTTGAAAATTCTAGAGGTGTAAGAATTACAACTACTGATAATGATTTAATTGTTAACATTCAATTATTACTACAAATTTTAATTGCTTTACTAGTAAGAATTGATGTTCTCTAATTTCTAAAATAAGGAAGTAGCAAAGTTAAATATGAAATAAAACATTTATAAAATGAAAGTGCAGCACTTTGCTAACATCCGCAAAAGCTGCACTTATTTATTGCAAGTGAATAGAAAGAATTTACTTCAAATGGGTGAAGTTAAAAACGGGTTTACTGATCTTCAATTATGATATAAGTTGCTTTTATAGGTCCGTGTACACCAACAATTAACACCATTTCAATATCGGCTGAATTGCTTGGGCCCGACATAAACAATATACACGAAGGAATTTGTTCTCCCTGTTCAACTTGTTTATGAAAAATTTGTGCCGCTTGTGTTATCCGTGGAACAATTGTACTTTTTGGTATAAGCACGATTGTTTTTTCTGGCAATAAATTTAATGAACGTCCTCTATTTGGATGACTATATAGTACGACAGATGCGCTTTCAGCTAACGTCATTTCACTAATTAATATCGCTATACTCGCTTTTTCTGCTAGTTGGATATTTTGTTCGCGATTTTGAGGATGCCATTCGTATATTTCGATTCCCTTAGACTGCCATGACTTAAACACTTCTGTTAAACCAAAATATTTGAGTCGGTCATCTTTTGGGATCATTACTGAAATACCACCATAATCCTCTACTACTTGTTGCAATGTGCTTGCTAAATTCGCAGTCGTCGTTTGCAAACAAACTGTATGGATATTATGGCATTGTTGTTTTAACACGTCTATTAGTTCTTCTTGAGTTGCATGATTTAAGATTTGAAATTGTGGCAAGTGTTTCCATACTGGCCGTTCTACTTTCGTTTTCATAGGACGGCCAAGATGTTTAGCAATATTCATTAAAAATGATTTTCGATTAGTTATAGTCATCCTTGCTCCCCCTTTTGTCTTTCTTTTAGCCAATTGCGAAAGCTTTCTTTATTTGGTGCAGGAAAATCCCGATCTTCTGTCCATGCTTTCAATGGTCTAGGGCCGCTAGGAATTTTATCTTCCTTTACAAAGGGAGACATCATTGACGATGCAATTTTTGTTGCTGTACTAAAGAGATGAGGGCTAGAAGCACCAAAACCAAACGCTCTCATTAATAATCGTTCCGAGATGGGAGCCTTTCCTTCTTGTTCTACTATTTTCTGACGATGTAAATGCAATAGTTTGTGTAATGGAATTTTTACTGGACATACTTCCGTACAAGCTCCACAAAGAGTTGAAGCATATGGCAATTCTTTGAAATCGGCATAGCCTCCAAGAAGCGGTGTTAATACAGCTCCAATTGGACCTGAATAAATTGAACCATAACTATGCCCTCCAATATGTCGATATACAGGGCAAACATTGACACAGGCTGCACATCGAATGCACTGTAAAATCGGTTGAAAATCTGTACCTAATATTTTGGAACGTCCATTATCAACAATGACCAAATGAAATTCTTCTGGTCCATCAGATTCTTCTTCCCCTTTTACGCCGGTAATCATTGTTACATAACTGGATATTTTTTGGCCAACTGCACTCCTTGTTAATAAACTGACTAACACATCTAATTCTTCAAAAGTAGGTACAATTCTTTCCATTCCCATAACAGTAATTTGGATTTTTGGTAAAGCCGTAACTAAATCGGCATTCCCTTCATTTGTCACAAGGGTCACCGTTCCACTTTCCGCTACTGCAAAATTGCAGCCGGTGATCCCGATATCAGCAGTTAAAAATTCTTTACGTAACTTTTCACGAACGTAAAGAGCCATTTCTTCAGGTTTTTCGGAATTTTTATAACCGATTTTTTCAGCAAAGATGTCTCGAATTTGATATCGGTTTTTGTGTAGTGATGGCGCAATAATATGGGAAGGAGGTTCATGATTTAATTGAATAATATACTCTCCAAGATCCGTTTCAATTACTTCACAACCTGCTTCTTCAAGTGCCGCATTTAAATGAATCTCCTCAGTCACCATGGATTTCGATTTTACAATTTTTTTAGCCTGTTTTTGAATTGCAATATTCTTTATATATTGGGATGCCTCTTCAGCTGTTTGAGCAAAAAATACATGTCCACCACGTTTCAAGACATTTTCACTTAATTCATATAGATAAGCATCTAAATTATCAAGCACATGTTTTCGTATTTCTTCACCATGAGCTCGCCATTCTTCCCAATTTTCTAATTCATTCACTCGTTCTTGTCGACGGGATTGAAATCTATTTTGTGCAGATGAAATTGCCCCGCGCATAAATGAATCATTTAAATTGTTTGCTACCCGATCTTTAAATTGTTCAGCGCTTGTTTTCATTGCCATTTCTAAATCCCCCTATCGACTATTTAATACTTCTGCTATGTGCATAATGCGAATCGGTTTTCCTAGGCGACTCATACGACCACCAATATTCATAAGGCAACCAGCATCTGCACCGACTAATATATTTACTTCTGTTTCTTCAATGTCACGTACTTTTTCATCTACCATTTGTGTAGAAATGTTCCCCATTTTCACTGAAAATGTCCCGCCAAAACCACAACATCGCTCTTTTCCAGAAAGCTCAATATACTCCAATCCCTCTACATTTTTTAACAGTTTGATAGGTTCTTCTCTAACACCAAGCAATCGAGTCATATGACAAGAAGTATGATATGTAGCTTTACCTTTCAATCGTGCACCGACATTTTCAACTTTTAACACATTGACAATAAATTCCGTTAATTCAAAGGTTTTATTGGCTAATTGTTGAGCTTTTTCTTCCCACTCTTCATCTCCTTTAAAAATGTGGGGATACTCTTTAAACATGTATGCACACGAACCGGATGGGGCAACGACATACTCAGCTTGCTCAAAAGCTTTAATCATATTTTTCATTGCATTCTTGGATTGTTCAACATAACCGCTATTATAAGCAGGTTGACCACAGCATACTTGTTCAGTCGGAAATTTTACTTTACAACCAAGTCTTTCTAACAATTCCACTGTCGATTTCCCAACATTTCCTTGAAACATATCGACAAGGCAAGTAGCAAATAAGGAAACTTCCATATTCATCCCCCCAATAAACTTCTTTTCATTCTTTCATCTAAAACTTTCTAGAAAAAGCTATATTTTATAATAGATATGCTTTCAACACCTATAAGCATGACTATTTCAACGATTGAGAGAAATCAATTGTTGCCTGAAATTATGTAAAAAAAAAATCGGGATAAACCCGAAAAACAAATTGATATATTAACGCAATGTGAGTGAATAGCTTTCTATGACTGGAACATTTAATTGTTTATCAAGATGTTTTGCAACTGAAGCAGTACCTAATACTTTACCGTAAATCTCCACCTGATCGTTTATACTGACCATATGATCCTGTTCTTTTCTTTTTACATAAACCACTTGATTTTTGTATGGTTCCGGTGACATGTCGATCAAAATATAATCACTGCCATCTAAAAGAAACACTTTTCCAGAGAATTTAACTAATTGATTCCTTTGGCTACCATAACGTTCAAAAGCAATGTGATACAACTTGTCATAATCTACTTCAATGGCATTATTTTTTAAAAAGTTAAGAGAGTACGAATCAATAACTGTATGATCACTCGACTCATTCGTCAATGCAATCATCATTAGCATTCCTATCAATAGTCCACCTTGAATTAAAATAGATTTCATTGCCTCTCCGAAACCACTTTTTGAAAATGTCAACATGATATAATACATTCCAAAAAATAAATGAATCAAAAAGATGGTTGTGATGACCCCATTGACACTTCCTTCTTCTCCTCCAATAGAAATAAAACATGCAATTCCCATTATGATAAGTTCTAGGATTACAATAACTTTTACATTTTCAATAAACTTCTTCCATTTAGAAGCACCATTATTGTTCATATTAAGTGTCGTTGATTGACTATCTTGGTATCGATGGCCACATTTTATACAATAAAAAACATGATTGCTATTTTCTTCATGACAAGAAGGGCATATCCAATACATTTTATAATTTTTGATATCCTTTTTAAAAAAACCACATTTAAGGCAATATGTCGCATGACTATTATTAGAATGATTGCATTTTGGACAATTCCATTTAGGCAAAGCCAACACTTCCTCATAATCATTTATAATATAAACACCTAGAATTTACAGATAAATCTGACATTCCCCACTAAAAGAAAAAGGCAAGAATGAATAGAATCCTTGCCTCTTTACATCTTTACTTCAGTTTATTTATTTTCAATACATCTTTCAACAAATTCCCATCAGAAGGAGATTGTATTGCCCAACACTATTCATAACCCTAATTATTTTACAATATCTGTCAAATCAATTTGTTTTTCAAATTCATCCAGCAATTGCCGCACCTCATTTGAAGATTTCGTGTTCATTAACCGATTTCTTAATTCACTTGCTCCACGGAAACTTTTTACATAAATTTTAAAGAAGCGATGAAGAGCTGTAATGGAGCGCGGAATTTCTTCAATGTATTGATCATGAAGATCTAAATGGTATCTTAGTAAATCTAAATATTCCTGAACACTATGCTCTCTCGGCTCTTTTTCAAACGCAAAAGGATTTTTAAAGACTCCTCTCCCAATCATCACCCCGTCTACTCCGTAGCGTTCAACGAGTTCAAGGCCTGTTTGACGATCAGGAATATCTCCATTGATTGTTAAGAGCGTCTCAGGAGCAATGCGATCACGAAGCTTCTTAATTTCAGGAATAAGTTCCCAATGGGCAGGAACTTGACTCATTTCCTTTCTTGTCCGCAAATGAATCGAAAGGTTTGCAATATTTTGTTTGAGGACATGAGTTAGCCATTCTTCCCACTCGTTCACATTTGTATATCCTAGTCTTGTTTTAACACTAACAGGAAGTCCTCCCGCTTTAGCAGCTTCGATTACCTGACTCGCCACATCTGGACGTAAAATCAGTCCGCTTCCTTTTCCTCGGGAAGCTACATTCGGGACAGGACATCCCATGTTAATATCAACCCCTTTAAATCCTTGTTCCGCCATACCTATACTCATTTGTCGGAAGTATTCAGGCTTATCTCCCCAAATATGGGCTACGATTGGTTGCTCATCTTCGGTGAATAATAAACGCCCACGTACGCTTTTTTGACCATCTGGATGACAATAGCTATCTGTGTTTGCAAACTCTGTAAAAAATACATCCGGTCTACCTGCTTTGCTAATAACGTGGCGAAACACAACGTCCGTTACATCTTCCATTGGAGCTAACACAAAAAATGGCCGAGGTAAATCCAACCAGAAATTTTCTTTCATTTAATACTCAATTCCTCTCATGATGAATAATCTTTAAATAGTTATTTAATCATTTATTTACTCTTATATCATGATTTTAAACTGTTTAACAAACATAAGAATATAATTAAACGTTCAATATATAAATGGATTCATATAAAAATATAACTCTTAATACATCTCTGTTATATAAATATAATATAAATTACATGAAAGAAAAAAGTCTGTCTATTTAACCTTTCATGCAAAGCAATTGAAAAAAGAGCTTCTCATAGTGCAACACTACGAGAAACTCCCCTTAATTTTTAATATTTAAATGTAGATATAGCATTTTTTAATTCTTCTGCCATTGATGAAAGGGATTGGGCTGAAGCCGAAATTTCCTCCATTGAAGCCAATTGCTCTTCTACTGAAGCTACTACTTCTTCTGATGTTGCAGTGTTGTTTTGTGCCACAAGTACAATATCATCTAATTGTGCCGTTACATCTTGTATAGCACTTGACATTTCTTCAACTGCCACAGAAACTTCCTCCATTTGTGGCGAAATATCTTTCGTTGTTTGGAGTATATGATTAAATTTCTCAACTGCTTCGCTTGTAATCTCTACTCCGTTCTCTACGTCAGTCGTAATTCGCTCCATCATTTTTACGGTATTATCTGTATCATCTTGAATCTTCTTAATAATTGTATATATTTCCTTCGCTGAAGCTTGTGTCTGTTCAGCAAGACTCCTTACTTCTTCCGCTACAACTGCAAATCCTTTACCATGCTCACCTGCACGAGCCGCTTCAATGGCAGCATTTAATGCTAATAAATTCGTTTGGTCCGCAATATTTGTAATGACGTTCAAAATTTCACTTATTTCTTTCGAGCTTTCATATAAAGATTGAATTGTATCTTGTGATTCACTTACAGATGAATGAATCGATTTCATTTGTGAAACGGTTTTCGCTACCGCCTTACCGCCTTCATCTGCCTCAACAATTGCTTGGCGGGAAAGATCTGTTACTTTTGATGAACGTTCAGCAATGTTACTAACTCCGTTCGATACTTCCTTAAAAATAAGGGATACCTTATCAACGGAATTTGTCTGTACTTCCGCATTTTTTGCTACATCTTGGATGGAAACAGATACTTGCTCAGACGCTGCATTTGTTTCTTGTGAACATGCAGATAGTTGTTCTGCAGTGGCCGCAACATTTCCAGCCGTATCATCTATTTTTTGAGTTAGTGTACGAAGACCATCTATCATTTCGTTAAAAGCATTTCCTAACTTTCCGACAATATCATTGGTTTGTATTTCTGCGTACTGTGTTAAATCTCCGCGACTAACATTAACAGCTAATTGGCCTAATTGTTTAATCGGTTTTGCAATTGATTTAATAACCAACATTAAAGCAACTAGCCCAAATAATATGGAAAGAATCCCCACAATCAACGACGTATGTAAAATAGGTGAGTTTGCTTCGTTAATCTCTTCTGTATAGATAACTCCGCCTATTTTCCATCCAGTCAAATCATTAGTTATGTAGTCCAAAATAATGGATTTTCCATTAAAAACTTCATTTAATTGTCCTTTACTTTCTTTGTATAAGTTGTCATACAGTGTGCCTTCTGCTACGCTGCCTAATTCAGCGGTAGGATGTGCTAAATATTTTTTATTTTGGTCTAATATAAATCCATATCCTTCTTTACCAATTCGAATGTTCTGCACTACTTCTTGCAGTTTATTTAGGTTAATATCAATCCCTACAACGCCGGTACCATCATCTATTGTTTTTGAAAGAGTGATTACCATTTCACCAGTACTTGCAGCAACGTATGGTTCAGAAATTATTACTTCCCCTTTCCGTTCCATTGCCTGCTTATACCAATCTCTTTCTCTAGCATCGTACCCTTCAGGCACCCCTAGCTCAGCCGGCTCCATTACATATACTCCATCTTCATTACCTGTATAGACAATATCTACTTCTGGATGTGTCACTTGATAAAATTTTAATAACTTTTGAATTTCAGGGCTACTTGTTTCCCCGTATTGATTAGCTGTAATGCGATCAGCCAATGCTTCGATATCAAGGATTTTCGGTTGAATTGCATCTTCAATTGCACTATTCAGTATTTCTACATTTTCATTCACACTATTTAATATTTGATGTTCCAACTCATCCTTAGCAGTTTTAAAAGAAAATAATCCAATCAATAAGACTGAAATGATTAATATTGTAGTAAAAGAAGTAAGTAATTTCACATGAAAATTGCGAATACTAAACTTACTTATTTTTGAAATATCTTTCACTTTGCTACCTCCTTTATATTTATTTAAAAAAATAAGGAAAGCAGAATAGGTTTTGAAATCACTAAACTTATTCCATGTATTTAAACCTATCAAGGCTATCCATCACATTATGAACTCATTTAGTAGAACTGGGAGGAAATAATCACTTAGAGCTGTAATAATTAAATTATTTTATTAAAATAATTCTTGATATCTACCATGTGTAAACAAACTTTATAAAAATTGGATATTTTTAATAAAAAAATAAACGAAATAGTAAACTGGGACAAGGTAATGGTTCCTTGTCCCAATGCAAATATTGGCTCAATTGGATTTATTAAAACCTACAAATACCGTATTAGTATTTGTCAAAGAAGGATTGAATCTCTTGAGGATCATTCGTCACAGTTAAAGCAAGCATTAATAAAATACGTGCTTTTTGAGGATTTAAAGAGTCAGAAGTAATATATCCTTCTTTTGGTGAAACCGTTCCTGTACCAACACGAGAAGATAGTACTACTTTTACACCTTTATTCATTGCATATTTTACACCTTCAACGGACTTTGCTGATAATGTTCCATCTCCAGGTGCTGCAACAATAATCCCTTTTGCTCCGTTTTGTACAGCAGCTTTGTACATGTAAGTTGGGCTGTTTTGATATCCATAAATAATATCAACTTGTGGCAATTTTTTAATTTTTGAAATATCGAATGGTGTTTCAGTTGTATGTAGACGTTCTACATTATTATAGTAATAAGGTTTTCCAGCAACGATTGCTCCTAAATATCCGTTTTCAAAAGATTTAAATGCGTCAGTTGCTGTCGTATTTGTTTTCGTAATATTTCTTGCAGAAGCAATACGATCGTTAAGTGTTACAAGAACACCTTTTCCTTTTGAACTTTCATGACTAGCTAATAAAACAGCATTATACAAGTTGAAAGGACCGTCTGCACTCATTGCTGTTGCAGGACGCATAGCAGCTGTTAAAACTACTGGTTTATCACTTTTTACTACTAAGTTTAAGAAGTAAGCAGTTTCTTCTAGTGTATCAGTACCATGCGTAATTACGATTCCATCTACATCATCGGAAGCTAATAATTCATTCACTCTCTTACCTAATTTAAGAAGAATCTCATTTGTGATATCTGTGCTGTCAACTTTTACAATTTGTTCACCTGTAATATTTGCAAGCTCCTTCATTTCAGGAACTGCTTCAATTAAAGTTTCAATACCTAAATCACCAGATTTATATCCAGTCGTCTGTGTTGATGAAGAACCTGTACCTGCAATCGTTCCCCCAGTTGCAAGAATCACGACATTTGGAAGTTCTTCTTTTTGTTCATTATTATTTTCATTATTGACTGTTACATTTTCGTTATTTGCTTTTGCAGAAAAACTAGATGCAATAGCAGAGATTGCAACAATAGCTGCTACAAATAAAGCAACATAAAGATAGAAATTTTTCTTCATTTGCTTAACCTCCAATAAAGTTATCTAACTTAAATCCCTATAATAACCAAAAAAAGATTAATTTAAATAAGGTCACAGTTAGTAAACAGTAGCCTCCAAAATTAGCACACCCTATTCAAATTAATCTCACTCATTATTTCGACAAAACAATAAAATTATTTAGTTATAATATTATATTTTCAATTTTTACTAACTTCTAAATTTTCCCAATCTTCTTTTTTCCTAATAATACATTTTTCCCCAAAAATAATAACGACGAATCTGCTTGGAGAGTCGTCGTTTAGTCGATTTAATTCGATAATTCAATTGGTAAAAAATCAGGCAATCTACGTGGAGGTTTGTCGAGCATAATCTGTTCCGGTTTAATACCTTCCTCTAACAACACCTGAATGTTTTGTTTAAGGAAATCATCACTGCCGACAACATAGTATAGGCCATTTTTATCTGTAGAAAGCTTTTTTATTCTATCATAATATTCTTCACGGTTATCTACAAAATGAGCGGTGAAATTTTTATCATGATTTGTTTTAAAAATATTAGTAAATAAATAGTTTTTTGAAGAGTCAATGTTCAAGGAATGAATTTGCGGAACATTTTCTGGTTGCTCAAAATATTTCAACACGATTGGTCTGAAAGTTGCTAAACCTACCCCTGATGACAATAGGTAAATGTTTTTATTTTCTCGTCTAAGCGGCACATTGGAATGAGTTTTAAAAATCGCCACTTGATCTCCAACTTGTAGATTTCTTAAAATCGCTTTAAACTCTGAGCACTGTTGTCTAATACGTGTTGTAATACCAATCGCATTTTCATTCGGCAAAGTAGATATTGACATATGACGGACTAGACTTTTGTTTGGCTTTTCTCCGACATTAAAACCTTCAAGAGCTAAGTGAAGATGAGCCCCTTCTTCCCAAGAATATCCTTCAGGAATTTCAAGGAAGTAGGTTTTTATATCAGGTGTTTCATCAACGATTTTTTTAATTTTGATCCAATGAATTTGCATTTAAATTCTCCTTACTCATAAAATGTTTGCTATTTTAAATATACAACAAATGAAAATCATTCTCAATTAATCTTTCAATAGAAAATGTTTACTATATAAGTTATGAATATATTCAGCTTTTTTTGTAAAAAAATAGTAGTAAATTCCGTTTATAAAGATGTGCATATCAAAAAAACATCATTTTCTCAAAAGGAGAAAATGATGTTTTTTAGTCTTATTTTGGAGAAACAAGAATTTTTATTTGCTGTTTATCGTTAACTAATGTTTCGAATCCTTCTTTCACGATATCATCAATTTTAATACGTTTTGTAACTAATTGTTCAGCAGGGAAGTATCCTTTTGTCATTAAATTCATAACCGCTGGGAAAATGTCTCGATATGCGATAATTCCTTTTACAGTGCGTTCTGATAACACAATATTATTTGGTTGGAGTG
>SMEK01000199.1_pt1 | contig 25216 bp, 20 predicted proteins | sample 2456371 | NCBI WGS metagenome assembly SMEK01 (sample SAMN10132590, study PRJNA489261) | soil metagenome | isolation source: day1 antibiotic-loamy sand soil ammended with composted manure from dairy... | place: USA | collected 2015-04-01
GGCCAACGCCGCGCCCGCGCTCACCCGGCCCGAGGGGATGGGCCGTTCCGGCCGTTCCACGGCATCCAGTTCCCGGTCGGCCCAGTCGTTGAGCGCCATCCCCGCCCAGTAGAACGCCGCCGACGCGGCGGGGAGCAACAACCGCCTGCCCCGCAGCGGTGTCCCGGCCGCCGCGCCACCGGCCACGGTGTCCCCCACGGCCGTCAGGGCGGCGGGCGCTCGCACGAGTTCGACGTAGGCCTTCATAGCGTTTCCGCCCACGACACGAGGTTGGCGAACTGTTCGCCGAGCCGATGTTCGTCGGTTCCCATCGGGTCCTTGAAGAAGAACGCCAACGAGCCCAGCGGACCGGTGTGTCCCGCGGCGTGCGCGGCCGCGGTGAACCGTGCCAGGTCGAGCACCAGCGGCGCGGCGAGCGAGGAGTCGTAGCCGGTCCACGTGAACTGCAGGCTCATCCGCACGCCGAGGAAGCCCTCGAACGACACGTGGTCCCAAGCGATCTTCTGTTCACCGAGGTCGGGCACGTTGTCGATGTGCAGGGGTGCGGTGACCTCCCTACCCAGCAGGGTGGACAGCCCCCGGCCCTTGGACTGGAGCTTGCTGCTCGCGTGCTCGGCGTCGGCCAAGGTCCTCCCGTCACCGCCGCCGAGCAGGTTCGTGCCCGTCCACGACCGCACCGCGAGCGCCCGCGTGGTGAACATCGGCGCGAGTGCGCTGCGCATGAGCGTCTCCCCGGTCTTGCCGTCCGAACCCGCGTACGGCAATCGCTGTTTCTTCGCGAGTTCCTGCAGCGCGGCGAGACGGATCCCGGTGGATGGGGTGAAGTCGACGAACGGACATCCGGCCCGCAACGCCGCGTAGACCGCGACGGAACTCGGCGGCAACACGGTGCGCCCCGGTACCGCCATGGCCGCTTCCAACGTGTCGAGGCTGCCGTGTTCGGGCAGAGCGGGGAACACGGGCTCGGTGGACGACACGTTGATCACCACGACTCTGGCCAGTCCGTTGCGGCGGGCGAACGCGGTGATGTCGTCGGTGAGGGTGCGGGCCGCGTCGGACTGGGTGCCCGCATGGGTGGCCGGATGGTATCCCGGCCGGATGTTGTCCTCCACTTCGGACAGAGAGGACCGCACCGCTTCGAAGATCCGGTGCGGGATCACACCGGACTCGGCGAGCAGTTCGGCCCTCTTCTCCAGCGGGGTGTCGACGATGTCATGGCCACCGACGTGGATCTCGTCCCACTCGGGCAGCGGGACCTTCCGGAACTGCTGTTGAGCACTGACACAGCCGACGCCGGGAACGATCCCGGACCGCAACGCGAGCAGTCCCGTGATCGCCGTGGTGGCGACCGACCCCCGCGCACCGATCAACCACAACCCTGTGGGCGCCATGATCCATCAACCCTTTGGTTCACTCGTTTTCCTTCACGGCGCGGCCCGTACCGCCAAGTTCCCGCCGCTTTCGGTGACACTTCGTCGATTCCGCGCTGGACATGGGGAACTCCCGGGCGGGCGCCGCCGCGCCGCGGACGCCCGCCCGGGAGGGGATCACGAAACGACGGGTATCGGTGCGCTTCCGTCGATGTGGCCGAGCAGCGCCCGTCCGTCTCGCACGAGCGTGTCTCGGGCATCGTCGTCGGACACGTGCTGGGCCATACCGATGAACAACCGCATCAGCACGACAGCCGGTGTCGTCCGACCACCCTCGCTCGCGCGTTTGGCCAGGGCCAACTCCGCCGACAGGACCACCTTCTCCGCCGTGGTGAGTTTGTCCTCCGCCGCGAACCTCCGAATCAGGGACGCCACGTCGTCGAACGACGTCGTGGAGGTGAACGTCAGCGTGTGCTCCGCGGTGTTGCCCGCCTTGTCGGTGGCGCTCACGGTGAGTGAGTGCTCGCCGAGGTCGAGCGGATACAACGGCACCGTGGTGCCCGACTCGAGGGCCTCACCGTCGAGTTCCGCGGCCGCGGATTCCACACCGGACGTCCCGTCCCGCGCTTCCCAGCTGATGGTGAGCTCCTCGGCGTCGCCGTAGACGAAGCCGTCGGCGACACCGGCGATCATCACCGTCGGGGCGGTGCCGTCGATCCTGATCGTGACGGCCTTGTCGTTCTCGACGTTGCCCGCCTTGTCCACCGCCCGGTACAGCATCGTGTGCTCGCCGTCACCACTGATCACGACCGGCTCGGTGTAGGTGGTCCAGTCCCCACCGTCGAGGCTGTACTCGATGCGTTCGACCCCGGAACCCTCGTCCGTGGCCGTCAGGGTGACCCCGACCTCGCCGTTGTGCCAGCCGTTCGCGCCGGGTTCGGCGAACGACGCCTCGGTGACCGGGGCCGTGGTGTCGAGGTCGCGGATCTGGACGTTGCGGAACCAGACCTCGTCCTCGTCACCGTGGTTTTGCAGCCCCACGAATCCCTGCGTCAGATCCCGGTTCGGGTCGGTGCTGACGAAATCGTTGATCAGGGTGTCGTTGAGGTACACCTGGATCGTCTGGTCGCGGACCACGATCTCGTAGGAGTTCCACTCCCCCGGCGGGTTGAGCGCCGCGTCCCGGGCCTCCAGGTCCGCCGACTGGAAGCCGTAGATGGCACCCGTGGTCTTGTCGGGATCGTCGGTGGGGTCGATCTGGATCTCGTACCCCTCGTTCACCGCCACCCACGGATCGTCGCCCGGGTCCGGGAATCCGACGAACACGCCGGAGTTGTCGTCGCCGGCCATCTTCCAGTCGAGCTTGAGGCTGTAGGCACCGAACTGCTCGTCGTACCACAGCAGCCCCATGCCACCGACCGACTTGATGGTGCAGTCGTCACCGAGCTCGAAGGAACCGGGACCGGCTTGATTCCAGTTCTCCAGGCTGGCCGCGGTGCCGTCGAACAGCATCCGGTAACCCTCCTCGGGCTCCGCCGGCTCACATTCGGCCGGAGAAGTGCCGGGCTGGGCAACACCGGCGCCGTTGACGTGGAGGACGTCCACGTCGAACAATCCTCCATCACCCTCACCGTGGAACACCAGATACAACGGCTGGGTACCACCCGGATCGGTGACCTCCACGGGGCCGACCTCGGTGTAGGAGTCCCAACCACCCGTGTTCGGTACCTCCACCGTGTGCACCACGGGACCGTCCAACGCGCCCGCACGGGCCTCGATCGTGCCGCCCGGGCCACCGGAGGACACGCGGTAGGTGATGCTGTCGACCCCCACCAGGTTGACCGGGTCGAGCTTGATCCAGTCACCGTCGTCGATGTAGCCGACCCGCTTGCCACCGCTGGCACCGGAGGCCGTGACGACCTCGACGCCTTCCAGTTCGGTGAAGAACTCAGCCTGCTTGATCTTCGGCTGGAGGATGTTCTGGTCCGAACCGGTCAACGCGGGCACGCCCTCGGCCCCACCGTTGTCGGTGTAACGCGCGTCGATGACACCGAAGATGTGGGCGTCGAGTCCGTGGCCCTCGTCGGCCGGGGTCTCGATGACCCCCTCACAACCGGACGCCCGCGACAACGGGTGGCCGTGGTTGTCGTGGCCGAGGATGTACTCCACCGTGACCTTGGAGCAGTCGATCTCCCCGTCCTCCGGGTCGGTCACCGTGACCGTGAACGGCACGAGGTCACCGAAACCGAAGAACCCACCGTTGACCGGCGTCTCCAGCTTCACCGTCGGCTCGGTGTTGCCCACGGTGATCACCACGCTCGCGCTGCCGGACAGCCCACCGGGGTCGGTCACCGACAGTTTCGCGTGGTACTGGCCGTTCTCGGTGTAGGTGTGGGTCACCGGACCGGCCTCGGTCGAGTCGGTCTCACCGTCCCCGTCGAAGTCCCATGCGAACGTCAGCTCGTCCCCGTCGGCGTCCTCGGCCGACGGCTCGAACGTGACCTCCAACGGTGCCTGTCCCGAGGTCACATCGGCCGACAGCGAGACCTGCGGCGTGCGGTTGCCCTTCGTGTAGTCGATGCGGTACAGCGCCGAGTCCTCCGCGCCACCGAAGTAGCCGCTGCCGTAGTCCAGGACGTACAGCGATCCCTCGGGGCCGAACTCGATGTTCATCGGCCGGGTCAGCTCCATCGACTCGAAGAACGGTTCGATGGCGCCCCGCTCACCGTTCTCGCCGACCTCGATCGTCTTGATCCAGCCGCGGTCCCATTCGTAGGCGAAGTTCTTGCCGTCGTAGTACTCGGGGAACTTCGTGTTCGACTCCAGCTCCGGGTCGAAGCGGTAGACGGGACCACCCATCGGCGACTCACCGCCGGTGCCGAACTCGGGCACCGAGCCGCCGTCGTACGGAATCCACGCGGGCTGCGCGGGCGGCAGTTCGGTCAGACCCGTGTTGTTCGGGCTGTCGTTCACCGGCGCCGAGCAGTCGAACGCCTCACCCGGGGTGCCGCTTTCGAAGTCGTAGTCGATGAACGGTTCGTTGTCGCCGACACAGTACGGCCATCCGTAGTTGCCCGGACCGGTCACGAGGTTGAACTCCACGGTGCCCGCCGGACCACGGTCGGGATTGGCCGAACCGGCGTCGGGACCGTAGTCACCGACGTAGATCCATCCGGTCTCCTTGTCCACCGCGAACCGGAACGGGTTGCGGAAGCCCATCGCGTAGATCTCGGGACGGGTCTTCTCGGTACCCGGTTCGAACAGGTTGCCCTCGGGGATGGTGTAGCTGCCGTCCTCCTGCACCGTGATGCGCAGGATCTTGCCGCGCAGGTCGTTGGTGTTGCCCGAGCTGCGCTGCGCGTCGAACGCGGGGTTGCGGTTCGAACGTTCGTCGATCGGCGTGTACCCGTCCGAGGCGAACGGGTTCGTGTCGTCCCCTGTGGACAGCAGCAGGTTGCCGTCGGCGTCGAAGTCGATCTCCCCACCGGCGTGGCAGCAGATGCCCCGGTCGGCGGGAACCTGCAGGATCTGCTGTTCGCTGGACAAATCCAACGTGCCCTCGTCGGTGAGCTTGAACCGCGACAGCTGGTTGTATCCCTTGAACGGCTCGAAGTCCTCCGGGCTGCCGTTCTCCGGCGCGTCACCGGGCGGTGTGTCCAGCGGCGGTGCGTAGTAGAGGTAGACCCAGTGGTTCTCCTCGAAGTTCGGGTCGACGGCGATGCCCTGCAGCCCGTCCTCGTCGTGGTTGTACACGTCGAGGGTCGCGGCCACGGACGTGTTGCCCTCCGGGGTGGTCAGGAAGACCCGACCGTCCCGCGAGGTGTGCAGCACCCGGCCGTCCGGCAGCACCGACAGCGCCATCGGCTCACCCGTGACGTCCGCGCCCCGGGCCAGGGTGATCTGGTCGAAGTCGGAGTCGACGGGCGCCTCCGGTTCCGGTTCGTCGGTCGTCGAGCAATCGGCGTCGGTCAGCCCCGCCGCGTACTGGATCCCACCGGCGAGGTGGGCGAGGAATTCCGGCTCGCTGAAGGATTCGACGGTGTGCCCGCCACCGGTGTACCAGGCCCGGCCGCCGCTGTTCTCATGACACCAGGCGATCGGGTGATCGTCACCCATGGCCCCGGAGCCGGGATCGTAGCTGCCCTCGTCGAGAGTGGCCAGCACACGGACGTTCTGCCTCGGGTTCTCCCGGTAGTTGTACCACTCGTCGGTGCGTACCCACTGTTCCGGGAGGTCCGCTGTGGACGGATGCCCCCGGTCCTCGACGTTGACCGTCGCTTCCTGGATGTGCGGGTGGGAGTCGAAGTAGGCGCCCACGAGGTCGCCGTACCACGGCCAGTCGTACTCGGTGTCGGACGCGGCATGCACTCCCACATAGCCGCCGCCTTCGGAGATGTAGCGTTCGAAGGCCGCCTGCTGTTCGTCGTTCAGTACATCGCCGGTGGTGGACAGCCACACGACGGCGTCGTAGTTGGCGAGGTTGTCGTCGGTGAACGCCTCGGCGTCCTCTGTGGCGTCCACGGCGAAGTTGTGCTCCGCGCCCAACTGTTCGATGGCCTCGATCCCGGCGGGGATCGAGTCGTGTCGGAAGCCCGCCGTCTTCGAGAAGACCAGAACACTGGCCTCGGGCTGGGCCTCCTCCGCGGCGGCGGTGAGGGTGAACCCACCGCTGCCCAATCCCGTACACAGCGCCAACGCCGCGGCTCCTGCCCGCCAGCCGCGTCGGGACGCTCTACTCACCCTTCCGGTACTACTGCCTCGTTGCATTGGTACCTACCCCTGTTCCCCACTGTGTGGGATCCAGTCACTGTGGACTAAACCTGTCTGTACACCGATCCGTTCTTCGCACTGTTCTCAACCGCCTCCAGCACGCGCTGAACACGCAGGCCGTCGGCGAAACTCGGTTCCACTTGCTCACCCGTTCCGATCGCGGTGAGCAGGTCCGCGATCTCGTGGGTAAAGGTGTGTTCGTAGCCCAGGACGTGGCCCGGTGGCCACCAGGCTCCGACGTAGGGATGAGTGGGTTCGGTGACGACGATGCGGCGGAAACCACCGGTCTCGGGGGCTTCCTCGCCGTCGTGGAACCACAACTCGTTCATCGATTCGAAGTCGAACGCCAGACTGCCCTTCGAACCGTTGACCTCAAGACGCATGGCGTTCTTGCGCCCCAACGCGTAACGCGTGGCCTCGAAACTGCCCACGGCACCGTCGGAGAACCGCGCCAGGAACATCGCGCAGTCGTCCACGGTCACGTTCTCCATGCCGCCGTCCGAGGGGCGTTGCCGCACGAACGTCTCGGTCAACCCGGACACACCCGTGATCGTCTGTCCGGTGACGAACTGGGCGGCGTCGATGATGTGCGCACCGATGTCGCCGAGCGCGCCGGAACCGGCCTGCTCCTTACGCAGTCGCCAGGTCATCGGCGTGTCCGCGTCGGCCAGCCAGTCCTGCAGGTACACGGCGCGCACATGCCGCAGCTCACCGAGCCTGCCCTCGGCCACCAGCCGTTTCGCCAGCGCCAGCGCGGGCACTCTGCGGTAGTTGAACGCCACCATCGAGTACACGCCGCGTTCCCGGGCCCGTTCGGCCGCGGCCACCATGCGTTCGGCCTCCTCGACCGTGTTGGCCAGCGGCTTCTCGCACAGCACGTGCTTGCCCGCCTCCAACGCCGCGATGGCGATCTCCGCGTGGCTGTCACCCGGGGTGCAGATGTCGACCAGGTCGACGTCGTCGCGTTCCACGATCTCGCGCCAGTCGGTGGAGGCCTCCTCCCAACCCATGCGCTCCGCCGCCTGCGCGGCACGTCCCGCGTCACGCCCGCCGAGCACCACCATCCTCGGCCGGTACGGCACGTCGAAGAACCGGGCGACGCTGCGCCACGCCTGCGAGTGCACGGCCCCCATGAAGGCGTGCCCCACCATGGCGACACCGAGTTCCGGTCGCTTTCCTTCGTTACTGGTTTGCTGTTCTGTCACGAATCGAACCCAACGTCGAGATATGAATCCACATTGTCCTTTGTGACCACCGCCGAGTAGGTCGTGATCTCGGCGGGGATCTCGTGCTCGGTGAGATCGGACATCCCCTTACTCTGTCCGAGCAACCTCGCCAGCGAAATCGCCGACGACGCCATCGAGGGGCTGTACAGCACGGTGGCCTTCACCGGCCCCGAATCGGCCTTGATGAGGTCCATCATGTTGCGCGACCCGGCTCCGCCCACCATGAAGAAGTCGTCGCGTCCCGCGGCGTCGATGGCGGCCACCACGCCGATTCCCTGGTCGTCGTCGTGGTTCCACAACGCGTCCAGTCTCCGGGCCGCCTGCAGCAGGTTGGCCGTCTGCCTCTCCCCCGACTCGGGGGTGAACTCCGCGGCGACCCGGTGGGTGACCTCGAGTCCGTGCGTGGCGAGTGCATCGGCGAAGCCCTTGCTACGCTCCTGGGTGAGAGGCAGGTTGTCCATTCCCGCGACCTCACCGATCACCGGATCGCTGATGCCGCGTCGCTTGAGTTCCTCGGCGATGTAGTTCCCCGCGTTGACCCCCATTCGATAGTTGTCACCGCCGATCCAGGTCCGATAGGCCAACGGCGTGTCGAACACCCGGTCCACATTGACCACCGGGATCCCCTCGTCCATGGCCTGTCTGCCGACCTGGGTGAGCGCCTTACCGTCGAACGGCAGGATCACCAACGCGTCCACACCGTTGCTGATGAGGGTCTCGACCTGTGCGATCTGCTGATTGACGTCGTTGGTGCCCTCCGTGGCCTCCAACGTGACGTCCGGGTACTGCTCGGCCGTCTCCCGCGCGTTGATGGTCATGGCGGCCATCCAGCCGTGGTCGGCAGCGGGGGCGGAGAAACCGATGGTGACTGGCTTACCCGGTTCGGTGTTGGTGTTCTGCGCACCGTTTTGGGCTTGGGAGCCGGAGGCGGGTTTCTCATTGGAGGTACATCCCGCCAGTACCGCTGTCGCGCCCAGTCCCGCGGCGGATAACAGGAAGCCACGGCGCGCGAGGGTCATTCTGTTCATGGCTTACTCCCACTGGTTTCGATTGCCGGGTCGGGGGAAGGCTCCTGCGGGGCCGCAGGGGGCGGGGAGGTGCCCTTGCCCTTGTCCTTGCGTTGCCGGGCGGTGTTCTGCAGCAGCACGGCGACGACGATGATCGCGCCCTTGGCGATGTTCTGGATGTCGGTGTCGAGGTTGTTCTGCGTGAAGATGCTGTTGAGGACCGTGAAGATCAGAACACCGACGAGTGTCCCGAGGAGACTGCCGCGCCCGCCCGAGAGCAGGGTGCCGCCGATGACGACGGCCGCGATGGCGTCGAGTTCGTAGAACAGTCCGTTGGTCGAGGCCCCGGACGTCGTCCGAGCCACCACCATGATCGCTGCGATGCCGCAACACAGTCCGCTGATGCCGTACACCAAGGCGGTGTGTCGTTTGACGTTGATCCCCGACAGTCGCGCGGCCTCCGCGTTACCGCCGATGGCGTACGTCCTCCGGCCGAACGTGGTCCGGTTGAGCACGAGCCAACCGACGGCGAACACCAGGGCCAGCAACCACACCAGCACCGGGATGCCGAGGAAGCTGCCGCGGAAGAATTCGGTGAACCCCGTTTCGGTCACCACCTGGGTGCGCCGGTCACTGATGCGCTCGGCCAGTCCCTTAGCCGAGGCCATCATCGCCAGGGTCATGATGAACGGGACGACCTTGCCGTAGGAGATCAGCAGCCCGTTGACCAGGCCGCAGCCCAGTCCCACGGCGAGCGCGCACAGCACCATCACGACCGGGCCGTACGACTGCGTGGCCACCGTGGTCATCCAGACGCTCGCCAACGCCACGATCGACCCGACGGACAGGTCGATGCCCCCGGCGATGATGACGAAGGTCATGCCGACACTCACCACGCCGATCGCCGCGGCGAGCCGAAGCATGATGGAGATGTTGTCCTGAGTGAGGAACGTGTCGGGGTTGGTGATGAAGCCGATGAGGCATAGCAGCACCAACACGCCCGTCAGTCCGAGGAGCCGCACGTCGACGGCTTGTCGACGTCGCGCGCCCGCGCTCCGGGCCCGCGTCGGCGGTCGGTCGAGCGTCTCGGTCACGCCGCGCTCCCTTCCATGACCATGTCGAGGATGTCCGCTTCGGTCAGTTCTGCCGCGGGGCGCTCGGTCAGCACCTGCCCTTCCCGCATCACGAGCACCCGGTCGGCCAGACCGAGCACCTCGGGGATCTCGCTGGAGACCAGCACCACCGCCACACCCGACGCGGTGAGTTCGTGCATCAGGCGATACAGTTCGGCACGCGCGCCGACGTCCACACCACGGGTCGGCTCGTCGAGCAGCAGCACGCGGCAACCGTGCACCAGCCAGCGCGCCACGACGGCCTTCTGTTGATTCCCCCCGGAGAGGGTGCCCACCGGCCGATCCGGTTCGATCGGGCGTAGGTCGAGACGCTCCAATGTGGCCAAGGAGTCTCGGAATTCCTTGTCCCTTAGGGAGAATCCGAATTTGCTGTAACGATCGAGGCTGGCGAGGGTGACGTTGTGGGTCACCGACATGTCCAACAGCAGCGCCTGGCTCTTCCGCTCCTCCGGCGCCAGGCCGATCCCGGCGTTCACGGCGGAGGCGACGCTGCCCGGACGTAACGGCTTCCCGTCGACCGTGACGACCCCGCTGTCAGGCTTGCGGGCACCGAAGATCGTCTCCAGGACTTCGCTGCGACCCGAGCCCACGAGTCCGGCCAGGCCGACGATCTCCCCGGCCCGCACGGTGAACGACACGTCGCTGAACTCCCCGGCCCGGCTCAGACCACGGACGTCGAGCAGGACGTCACCCAACTCCACGGGCGCCTGCCCCGCTTCCCGGAACGCAGTCTGTACCTTTCGTCCCGCCATGAGGTCCACGAGCTCGGAGGTCGAATGACCGCGGGCGTCGAGTCCGGCGGCGACCGTACGGCCGTCCTTGATGACGGTGACTCGGTCGCCGATGCGGCGGATCTCCTCCAGCCGGTGCGAGATGTAGACCACCGCGACGCCTTGGTCGGTGAGTTCACCGATGATTCGGAAGAGGTTGTCCACTTCGTCCGCGGCGAGCGCGGCGGTGGGCTCGTCGGCGACGATGAGCTTGGCGTCGTGCGCGAGCGCCCGGGCCATCGACACCAGTTGCTGTCCCGCGGCGGAGAGGTCGCCGACCTCGTCGTCGGGCGAGATCTCCGGATGTCCGAGCCGCTCGAGCAGCGCGGCGGCCTCCGCTCTGGCCACGGCGGGCCGGGTGAAGCCGTACCGCGCGTGCTCGTGACCGAGGAAGATGTTCTCCGCGACCGACAGGCCTGGGATGAGGTCCAGCTCCTGGTACATCGTCGCGATCCCCCGGCGTAGCGCCGCGACGGGCGAGGAAAGCTCGATCGTCTCCCCCTGCCAGACGATCTCCCCCGCGTCGGGCTGATGGGCTCCCGCGAGGGTCTTGATCAACGTGGATTTGCCCGCACCGTTCTGACCGAGCAGGCAGTGCACTTCCCCAGCGCGTACCTCCAGGTCGACACCGTCCAAAGCGCGAACACCCGGGAAGAGCTTCACGATGCCGCGCATCGCAAGCAGGGGCACTGCGCTCGCATCATCGCTTGCAGCGTGCAGACTTAGATCCACATCAGCCCCACTTTCTTCTCTGGCATGCAAAAGTAGGGCCGTGATCGCCAATCGTCAAGACGGAACTTCCGCCACCTCAACGTCTACGTCACGAAACCTGACGTGGCCAGACGGTCACCAGGTGAAAGTCATGTGACGGAACGTGAACCAAAGCTCGTCCCATGGCGCGATCCGACCCTCGCATAACCAGATCGGAGCACCCTGGCTGCCGTTGTTGACCTCGTGTCCGTTATCCACGGTGCCGACGCGTTTCACTCGGTCGAAGTACTGTTCGAGACGTTCGCGCGTACCGCCCACGAACAGCGTCGACGACGCGTCCTCAGGGGGAACGCCGAAATACCAGTAACCCCGACTGCCGCTGTGGGCCTCGGGCAGGTCGGGCTCGAACTTCTCGATGGCCGCCGCCTGCCAGTACGTCTCCGTGACGATCGTGGTGTCGGCCTGACGTTCCTCCGGCAGCGCGTGATACACCGCCGCGACACTGGCGGCCACCTGGGGCCAGCCGAACTCCTCCAACTCCATGTTCATCGGGTCGTACGGCTGGCCCGCGTAGGCCGAGATCGGCTTGATCGGCAGCCAGCTGATCGCCACCAACGCCGACACCAGGTACGCCGACACGACGGCGGGCCGCCACCAGCGCGCCGTGAGCAGGCGATCGAGTTCCACGGCCGCCACCGCGAAGCAGAGCGCGAACATCCCCCCGACGTAGTACGGTCGCCCGGAACTCAGCCAGAACAACAACGTCACGCCGAGCACCGTGAGCCCCAAGAACCGGTACTCCCGCAGCCTCGGCGAGCGCAGCAACCACCACACCCCGAGCACGAACAGCACCGCACCCACGCCGTACCCGGCCTGTTCCAACGCCATCGGCAGGAAGGTCAACCGTCCGCCCGCGTACGACACCTCATCGGCCACGATGCGGTTCATCTCCAGCTGCGGCCAGCCGTTGTCCGCCTGCCAGAGCAGAGTGGGCACGCACGCCGCCACGGCGATCGCGCCCCCGAGCCACAACAGCGGTCTGCGTACGAGCTCCCTCGGCCCGAACACCAGCGCCGAGAGCACGACCATCAGCCAGAAGACCGGGATGAGGAACTTGACCTGCAAGTCCAATGCGGTCACGAGCGCCGCGGCCAACAACACGCGGTCGTCGCGAATCCGGACCCAGCGCACCACCAGCCACACGATGACCGTCCACAAGAACGCGTCCACCATGTGCGTGGCGAGGATGTGTCCCGCGCCGGCCAGCAGAAACGGCGAGCACGCGTACGCCCCCGCCGTCATGACCTGAGCCCGGGTCCCACCGCCCAACTCCCGTGCCGTCAATCCCGCGACGACGATGCCCGCCCCGGTGAACAGCACCGCGGGCAATCGGAATCCCAGGACGGAGTCGGGGAACAGGCTGTCCATCAGCAACGCCAACAGCGGCAACAGCGGAGGCTGGTCCGCATATCCCCACGCGAGGTGTCTCCCCGCGGCGATGAAGTACAACTCGTCGCCGTGGTAGCCGTACCGATTACCGAAAGCCACGAGCACCGCCATCGCGGCACCGGCGATAAGAAACACGGGGAGCCGGGCGAATTGCGGGACGGCCATAAAAGCAAACCTTAGGGGACGAAGACCACGTGATCAGTAGTGATCTTTACCCACCCGCATGCGACGGCGACTACCCCGTTCGGACGGTGATGTTGCTCCGCCCGGTCGGGACCGGCCTGCACGACCGGCCCCACACCGCAGCACGGACAGGCGATGAGCGGTCGACGCTCACATATTGATCATGTGTCCGGCCAGGCCGTGGATGGCTTCCTTGACCGCCTCGCCGAGGGTGGGGTGAGCGTGCACGTTGCGGGCCACCTCGTGCACGGTGAGATCCCATTGCTGCGCCAGCGTGAGTTCCGGCAGCAGTTCGGTGACGTCGGGGCCGATGAGATGGCCGCCCAACAGTTCGCCGTACTTGGCATCACTGATGATCTTGACGAAGCCCACCGGATCGGCCAGACCGTGCGCCTTGCCGTTGGCCGTGAACGGGAACTTCGACACCTGCACGTCGTAGCCCTCGGCCCTGGCCTGTTCCTCGGTGAGACCGAAACTCGCCACCTGCGGCTGGCAGTACGTCGCCCGCGGGATCATGCGGTAGTCCAGTTCCATGGTCTCCACGCCCGCGATGGTCTCGGCGGCGACCATGCCCATCGCCTCGGCGGCGTGGGCGAGCATGAGCTTGGCCGTCACGTCGCCGATGGCGAAGATGTGCGGCACGTTCGTACGACAGCGGCCGTCCACCGCGATCGCGCCACGCTCGGTGAGCGCGACACCGGTGTTCTCCAGGCCGTAGCCCTTCACGTTGGGGACGAAGCCCATAGCCTGCAACACCTTGTCGGCCTCGAGGACTTGCTGCTCGCCCTCCCTGGACACGGTGACGCGGACCTGCTCACCCGACTCGTCGATGGACTCCACCTTCGTGGACGTGAGTACGTCGATGCCGAGTCGGCGATAGCGCCGGGCCAGTTCGGCCGACACCTCCTCGTCCTCGGCGGGCACCATGCGGTCCATGAATTCGACGATGGTGACCTTGACGCCGTAGTTGTGGAGGATGTAGGCGAACTCGACCCCGATGGCCCCCGCGCCGCAGATGACGATGCTCTCCGGCAACTCGGAGGACAGGATCTGCTGCTCGTAGGTGACAACCCGGTCACTGATGGACGTCCCCGGAAGCAGTCTCGGCGACGCGCCCGCCGCGATGATGCAGTGGTCGAACGTCACCGTCTCCACGCCGTCGGCCGTGGCGACGTCGATCGAGGAATCACTGGTGAAGGTACCGCGACCGTGGAACTCGGTGATCGCGTTCTTCTTCATCAGATAGTGGATGCCCTTGACCCGGCCGTCGGCGACCTTACGACTGCGCTGGTAGGCGGCACCGTAGTCGAACGTCACCTCACCGTCGACGTGGATGCCGAACGTACGCGCCTCGCGGGTGAACAGGTGGGCGAGTTCGGCGTTGCGCAGCAACGCCTTCGACGGAATACACCCGACGTTGAGGCACACCCCGCCCCAGTAGCGTTCCTCGATGACGGCGGTGTCGTACCCGAGCTGGGCCGCACGAACCGCGGCGGTGTATCCACCGGGGCCCGCACCCAGCACCACAACGTCGAAGTGTTCGCTCATGGCCGCGATTATGCCTTCCCGGTCTCGGCCGGTGGGTCCTGGCCACGGATGTGCGACAGCAGTCCCGTGAGGGCATCCATGATCCGGTCCGTGGCCTCCCGAAGCTGACTCGCGCTCGGTCGCTCGCAAACCAGGTCCGACAGGTCGACGGGTGGGCCCGCCACCAGATGCAACACCGGACGACGGTGCGCCCTGGGAAACCAGCTCCCCACCGGCAACAGCTCCTGTGTTCCCCAGCATGCCAAAGGCACGACGGGAACGCCCGTGGTCAGGGCCATACGGGCCAGTCCGGTCTTGCCCTTGCTCGGCCAGCCGTCGGGCCGTTCGGTGAACCCGCCCTCGGGGAACACCACCACACACTCCCCCGCGCGCACGGACGTCACACCGTCCCGGTAGGCGTCCAAGGCGCTGGCCTTGCCCCGTTGCACCGGGATGTGTCCGCCGGAGGCCATCACCCACTTCACCACGGGCATGTCCCACAGCTCCGCCTTGGCGAAGAAACGCGGCACCCGTCCCGCCGCGAGAGTGAACAAAGTCACCGCCAGGGGATCGGCGAACGACAGGTGGTTACTCGCCACGAGCACCCCACCCCGCCGAGGAAGGTGTCGGCCCCCCTCGATCCGCCACCGCGTCGTCACCGCCAACAACGGCGCGAGCACCTCGATGGCCAGGCCGAACCAGAACCCTCGACCCCGGCGGGGAAAGCGTCGGATGACCACCCACGGACGCTCTCGACGCCACCCGGCCGGGTTCGGCCGCGGCCGCCTCGGACTCAGCGCTTCGGCTCCAGGACCACGACCGGGATCTCCCGTTCGGTCCTCCGCCGGTATTCGTCGTACGTGGGGAATACGGCCGCCATGATCCGCCACAACCTCTCCCGCTCCTCACCCGTGGCCGTTCTGGCACGCGCGGCGAACCGGTCCGCCTTCACCTGCACCCGGACCTCCGGGTCGACGCGGAGGTTCTTGTACCAGTCGGGGTGGTCGGCGGCGCCCCCGTTGGACGCGACCACGACGTAACACCCCTCGTGTTCTTGGAAGATCAAGGCCACCTTACGGGGTCGTCCCGTCTTCCGACCGGTGGTGGTCAGGATGAGGATCGGCGCGCCGTGTCGGAGGTAACCGAGCTCACCGTCGCTTTTTTCGTACTGCCGTACGTGTTCGGCACCGAACACCATCGGCTCGGTCATCGGCTCAGTCCTCCTCGCCGGCCGGGGTGGCCAGCACGTCGGCCAGCAGCGCGGGGTCGATGTTACCCCCGGAGACCACCGCCACCGTGCGTCCGACGGGGAGTTCGTCGCCGTGGAACAGGTAGGCCGCCGTCGCCACCGCCCCACTGGGTTCGGCGACGAGCCTGGCCTTCCGAGCCAGTGTCGCCACCGCCGAGCGGATCTCGTCCTCGGTGACCGTGACGATGTCGTGCAACCGCCGCCGCAGATGGGCGAACGTGAGTTCGGACGGCTGGGAACGCAGCCCGTCGGCGATGGTGCGGAAGCGGTCCGCGACCGGCCAGTCCACGCGCTTACCCGCACGTAGGCTCTCCTTCGCGTCGGAGGCCAGTTCGGGTTCGACGCCGATCACCTTGGCGTTCGGACGCAGCGCGGTGACGGCCGTGGCGACCCCTGAGGCGAGTCCACCGCCGCTGACGGGCACCAACACCACGTCGACCTCGGGAAGGTCCTCGACGATCTCCAGGCCGATGGTGCCCTGTCCCGCGATGACGTCGGGGTGGTCGAACGGCGGCACCAACACCGCGCCGCGTTCGGAGACGATCTCGTACGCCACCGCCTCACGCTCGTCGTCGCCGACCAGGACGACTTCGGCCCCGTGGGACCGCGTGTTCTCGACCTTGACCCGAGGCGTAGAGGCCGGCATCACGATGTGCGCGGTGATCCCCGCGGCGGCCGCCGCGTGGGCGACGGCTTGGGCGTGGTTACCGCTGGAGTAGGCCACGACCCCACGCGCCCGGGCCTGCTCGTCGAGTCGTGCGATCGCGTTGTGCGCACCTCGGATCTTGAAAGCACCGATGGGTTGGAGATTCTCGGGTTTGAGCCACAACCCCCGATCATCGGCCGAACGATCGCGACCGGTCTTCACCCACGGACACGGCAGCAGCGGGGTCCGCACCACGACCGAGGCGATACGAGCACCGGCGGCACGGACGTCGTCGAGGGTCACCAGCTCCATTTCGCCGAGTATGCCTCACTCGGTTCACCGAGTGAGGCGGCTTCCCGCGCGGGTGGGACGATCACCACCCGACGGACGACGTTCCGTACTCGATGTCCTCACCGTCCTCGCGGCCTTGGACCGTTCGGACGACGCCGCGTCCGGACGACCCGACCTCCCGGCGGCGGTCCGTGTGCCTCCGGCACGCACCCACCGCGGCTGATGTCTGCCCAACACGTTCGCCGACGGCGGCTCCGCTCGATGTGCCAGTTCCTCCGCCCGCGCCCTCACCCATGCCATAGCCCTCGGACGCCGGAGACTACCCACTCGTTCCACGAGACTTCCCTCGGTCCATGGGAACCATGCGTAACCGAGCGCCGTCGGAGAGGAATGAGCGAGAAGAAACTGCCGTCACTCGACGACCTGTTGGCGCAGTCGGAGCGCGTGGACCGCCGCCTTCTCGCCCAACGCAGACAAAACAGACAGAATTCGGAACGTCGCATCAAGGCACAGGACGACTGGGGGCTCGTCGAGGTCGTCGTCGACGCGCGGGGACGGGTGCAGGAGGTGGCGATCAACGCCGACCTGGCGGCCCGCACGAACCTCACCGACCTCGCCGAGGCGATGCTCCAAGCCGCGCGTGCCGCGCAGACACAGGCTGAGGCACTGTCCTAACGGGTCGCCACAACCGAAATCGACATCTCACTGGGGGAGGATGACATGTCAACACCGTTCACCGTGGAACCCGGGCTCCTGCACCAGGGGGCCAGACAGCTGGACCAGGCGGCGGCCACCGCCGAGCAGGCTTCCCGGAAAGCCCGGGAAGCTCTCGGCCCATCCGAGGCCTTCGGCCCCTCCGGCGAGGCACGGTCGGTCGCCGACGCCTGGCGGAGATTGGTCGAGGCTCGGGCTCTGGAGATGGGGGAACTCAGCGAGGAAAGCGCCGTGTTGGCCAGCAAGGTCCGCGAGGCGGCCGACAGCTACCAGGGAAGCGACGAGGAGGCCGACGGCGCCATCGGTGAACTCGGAAAGGACATGGACGGCAGGCTCTCGCAGGACGACTGAGGATCAGAACAGGGAGAAACCATGGGTTTTCAGCATCCCGGCCTGGACCGGGCCGCCAATTCCGGTGAAGTCGTCCTGCTCGCCGAGGCCGCGGCCGCCATCGGCGCTCCCGACCCGGTGCAGGCGTTGCAACATGCGGACTGCGATCCCCCGGCTGTCGTCGCACAGGCCGAATCACTCGCCCAGTCCGCCAAAGCGCTGGCGGAAGCGTCGCACGCCTTCGATGCGGGCTTCACAGAGATCAGCCGTGGCTGGGAGGGGGAGAGCTACGACAGATTCTCCGACCAGGCCTCCCGGACCCAGCGCTCCTACTACGACACCGCGACCAGAACACACGAGGGCACGAACGCCTGCCTTCGCGTGGCGGAGGCAGGCGAGGGCATCACCAACAAAGTCGCCGAAGAGGCCGTAGCCATCGCGGGAAGTGCCACCGAAGCCAGCCGGCTGGTCCTCATCGGCGAAACCGATGGATCGGCCGACGTCGTCAACATGGCCTGCCGAGACATCGTGCTCACGGTGCAGGACGCCCTCACCCGGGTCGGCGACCTCGCCGGGGACCTGACGAACGCCATCTGAAAAGCGCGGACCGGCACGGCCACGCCCTCCGGGTGGACGACCGGGCTCACACGGGCGACCACCGACGACCGGAGCGACCCCCACCGTCCTCAGGTTCCGGAAGGTCGCGTGTGGACGAAAGGAGCGTGGCCGAGCTTCTCGGCACGGCTTGTGCGGGCTCGGACCTCGTCCGGGTCCATGACCGAAGGATCGTCGGGACGAGGTGTTCGACACCGCCGCAAAGGCACCCCGGACAACGCGTCGCCCCACGACAGGCGGCATCCCGTCCGCAACACGTCGCCATGCCTTAGTTCGACCATGGTCGAGATTCAGGTACTGTGTCGGTGTGCCGAAGCTCGCCGACTACCTCACCATCGGACAGGTGGCCCAACGAAGCGGGGTTCCCCATACCGCGCTCCGGTTCTACGAGGACCGTGGCCTGATCTTCGCCGAGCGGACGTCGGGTAATCAGCGGCGGTACCCGCGGTCGGTGTTGCGTCGGATCGCGTTCATCCGCTCGGCCCAGCGAGTCGGTCTGACATTGGAGCAGATCAGCGAGGCGTTGTCCGCCCTGCCCCACGACCACGCACCGACGAAGGCCGATTGGGCACGACTGTCCCGGAGGTGGCGGGACGAACTCGATGCCCGAATCGACGCGCTGCAACGACTGCGGGACCAACTCACCGACTGCGTCGGCTGCGGCTGCTTGTCACTGCGTACGTGCGCCCTCAACAATCCGGACGACCGGATCGGCGCCCTGGGCCCCGGGGCCCCGGGCCTGAAACCCAAATCAGAAGGCGGCCTCTGAGCAACTCGCGTGTCCATAGCCGACGGTCCATAACCGACACGGTCGTGCTTGCGCCTACGTAGTCGCACTCGCGGATCACGCGGTCTCTCCCGCATCACCAAATCACCCCAAAAGAGCAGAGAAAGTCAAGAAAAGAATTCCGGGGATTGACATATTCCATTCCCTGATCGCCACTTCGGTTTCCTACTTTCTCTGGGGGAGAACATCATGTCAGGACAGACATGGCGATTGGCCAAGAAGTCTGAGGTTCGAAAAGCCATGCTTTTCGACGTGATGATCTGCTTTCTGCTTCTCTTCACTCAAGAAGCACTCATCCCGGAACTCGTCTCACTCGTCGGCGACACGAGCCATTTCACGGGACTCCTCTACACGATGTTCGTCGACCTGTCACTGTCGCTGCTCCTTCTTACCATCGCTTTCGCGTGGGTGCTCAGCAACTTCGTCCACAGGTTCCGCAGTGTGGGGTACAGCCGTTACAACCTCTACATGGTCTACGGCGACACGGGCAATCCCGTGGGCTTCGGGGCGTGATAATCGGCATCATCCTCGCACCCATTCGATTTGACCCTCTTGTTCTTCAAGGCCAACGCCCGTCAGCTGTTCTTCTGGGCGCGTAATGTTCAAGTGATCTACGTTCCCCCGGGTGGTGACTTCCCCGATGGACCGCTACCGAGAAGAAGTCCCTTCCCTCCGGTGGAACCCGATCCGGATTCTTTACTGGAACGATGACAACTGATGACCGGCGACGAAGACAATTCGATGCCGCCCATTGCCGAGTGAATTTCGAAAGCGGGATGTGACCGAGGTCGGGATCAGCGACGAGTCGGATCGCTCACGCCCCTTCCTCGGCCACTCCCGTTCCGGTTTTCGGCCGTCGTTTCGGCCTACCGAGCATGCGCCTGCCGATGTCGAACAGGTGCGTGCGTAACGTCTCATCGTCCAAGTGGGCGTGCTCGGAGGAACCACCGGCCAACGCGAGGCCCGCGAGCAGGACGTTGGCGGTGAGGGTGGTGGCCAGATCCGGGTCCGGTCCCACGAGCAGCTTCCGCATCCGTGCGGCGAAGGTCTCCACGCCGTCCAGTGACCGTTCGATGGCACGCATGATGCCGGGATCGCTGTTGAACAACGCGATGAGCGACCGGTACCGCACGATGAGATCGACGAATCCGCCGAGCGCGTGGTCGATCTGTGAGCCGCGCGTGCGCTGCCGCTCGGCCTCGTCCATGCGGGCGATCAACTCCTGCAACGCCGGGGCGGCGACGGCCTCGGTGATCTCGTCCTTCGTCTTGAAGTGGTAGTAGACGGCCGCCTTCGTCACGCCGAGCTCGTCGGCGATCATCTGCAGTGACGTTCCCCCCACACCGTGTTCGCTGAACAGCTTCAACGCCGTGGCCAGTAAACGGGAACGGGTGTCCTCGGCAACGGTGTCGCCACTCATCCTTCCTCCTCCCAAACACTCCGACCCTACGCCGGACCCGCCACCGACCACCCCTCACCCACAACACATCAGCCGGTTTCAACCGCTGTTTTTCAGGTCACACCACTAGCCGATCGGCTTAAAAGAAACTTGCCGATCGGCTAGTTTATTGCGCTGTACGTCCATGAAACTCTTTCACGTTGGGAGCTTTTCGACGTGGCCACCTTCCTCGCCCGACTCGGTCGTGCGTCCTTTCGGCGACGCCGCCTGGTCACCAGCCTGTGGGTGCTCCTGCTCGTGGTCTTCGGCATCGGCGCCCTCACGATGTCCGGGCAGACCACCAACTCCGTGACCATCCCCGGCACGGAGGCGCAGCAAGCCATCGACCGCCTCGAGGAGAGGTTCCCGGAAGCAGGGGTCGGCAAGGGCTCGGTGAACGTCGCCGTCGCACCACCCGAGGGACAGCAGCTCGACCCGCAGATCGTGGCCGGACTCGTCAAGAACCTCGGTGAAGCGCCGAACGTCGCCACCGTCACCGACCCGTTCCAGACGAAGTCGATCGCACCCGACGGCTCGCTCGCCCTGATCCAGGTCGTCTACCGGATGCCCTCGCCGGAGGTCACCGACGCCGATCGGGACGCGCTCCAAGCCGCCGCCCAGTCCACACGCGACGCGGGCTGGACGGTCGAGTTCGGCGGGGACGCCATGCAGGGCATCCCGGTCACCCAACCCACCGAAGGCATCGGCGTGATCGTCGCCGCCGTCGTGCTCATCGTCACCTTCGGTTCACTGGTCGCGGCCGGACTCCCCCTGGTCACGGCGCTGATCGGCGTCGGCATCGGCATGGCCGGCATCACCGCCCTGTCGGGGGTCGTCGACCTCAACGCCAACACCCCGGTGCTCGCGCTGATGATCGGCCTCGCCGTCGGCATCGACTACGCGCTGTTCATCGTGTCCCGTTACCGCACCGAACTGGAAAGCGGGGCGGCCCCCGAGGACGCCGCCGCCACGGCCGTGGGCACCGCGGGTTCGGCCGTCGTGTTCGCCGGGCTGACCGTCATCATCGCGCTCGCCGGGCTCACCGTGGTGGGCATCCCCATCCTCGGCCAGATGGGACTGGCGGCCTCGGCCACCGTCGCCATCGCCGTCCTCATCGCCGTCACGCTCCTGCCCGCCGTCCTCGGCTTCGCGGGCACCAAGGTGCTCGGCGGCCGGATACCGGGTCTGCGCCGTCCGGCGAGGCCCGGGCCGACCGCGGGCTGGCGGTGGTCCTCCTTCCTCGCCCGTCGGCGTGTCGTGATGTTGCTCGCGACCGTGGCCGGTCTCGCGGTGTTGGCCGTTCCCGCCGCGGACATGCGACTCGGTCTGCCCAACGACGCCACCGCCGCCCCCGATTCGACACAGCGCAAGGCCTACGACCTGATCAGCGAAAGCTTCGGCCCCGGCCTGAACGGTCCCCTCGTCGTCGTGCTCGACGCGGCGAACGACCCGCAGAGCGCGACACAGGCCGCGATGCAACGCATCAACGCGCTCGACAACGTGGCCATGGTCATGCCGCCCCAGTTCAACCGCGCACACGACACGGCATTGCTCACCGTGATCCCCTCGACCGGTCCGGAGACCCAGGAGACCGAGGACCTCGTCGCCGACATCCGCGCGCTGAGCGGCCAGCTGGAAGCCGACACCGGTGCCACCATGTCGGTCACCGGTGCCACCGCCATGGACATCGACATCTCCCAGCGGATGGCCGACGCCCTGCTGCCCTACCTGTCCCTGGTCGTCGGGTTGGCGTTCATCCTGCTGATGATCGTGTTCCGGTCGGTCCTCGTGCCGCTTTCGGCGACCCTGGGCTTCCTCGGTTCCGTCGGCGCCACGTTCGGCGCGGTCGTGGCCGTGTTCCAGTGGGGTTGGCTCGGCGACCTGCTCGGCGTCGACGCCACCGGGCCGGTCATGAGCGTGCTGCCCGTCCTGCTGATCGGTGTGCTGTTCGGCCTCGCCATGGACTACCAGGTGTTCTTGGTGACCCGCATGCGCGAGGAATACGTCCACGGTCGGTCCCCCGACGAGGCGATGATCACCGGCTTCAAGCACGGCTCACGCGTCGTGGTGGCCGCCGCGCTCATCATGATCAGCGTGTTCGCCGGTTTCGTCCTCGCCGAGTCGGTCCTCATCCAGTCGATCGGATTCGCGCTCGCGTTCGGGGTGGCCGTGGACGCGTTCGTGGTGCGGATGACCATCGTGCCCGCCCTGATGTCGTTGCTCGGCCGGAGCGCGTGGTGGTTGCCTCGCTGGCTGGACCGCGTCCTGCCCAACGTGGACGTGGAGGGCGAGAAGCTCACCCGGGGAACGGGCGGCGACGGCGGCTCCGACGGCGACCGTGAACTGGAACCGCTCGCCCGTTAGGACAGCAGCCAGGCGGTGGCGCCGCCGACCGCCAGCAAGGCGGCGCCACCGAGCGCTACAGCCATACCGCGTGTCCGCTTCCACATGCTGAAGGCACCACCGGCCAGAAAACCCGCCAGCCCGAACAACAGTAGGGCCACGACCTCGCGCGACACCTACAGCACTCCCTTCGTGGACGGGATGCCCCCGGCCCTCGGGTCCGGCTCCGTGGCCTCCCGCAACGCCCGAGCCACCGCCTTGTACTGGGCCTCGGCGATGTGGTGCGGGTCCCGGCCGTGGAGCACCCGCACGTGCAGGGCGATCTGCGCGTGGAACGACAGCGATTCGAACACGTGCCGGGTCAGCACGAACGGATAGTTGCCACCGATGGTGAACGTGTTGAACTGCTCGGGCTCACCGACGTGCACGCAGTACGGACGCCCGGAGACGTCGATGGCCGCGTGCGCCAACGTCTCGTCCATGGGAATCCACGCGTCACCGAAACGGCGGATGCCCTTCTTGTCGCCCAAGGCCTGACGGAGCGCCTGACCGAGCACGATCGCCGTGTCCTCGACGGTGTGGTGCGCGTCGATGTGGACGTCGCCCTGCGCTTCGATCCGCAGATCGAGACTGCCGTGCACGCCGAAGGAGTGCAGCATGTGATCGTAGAACGGGACGCCGGTGGACACCTCCACCTGTCCGCTGCCGTCCAAGTCGAGTTCGACCCGGATGGACGACTCCTTGGTGGTGCGTTCGACCTTGCCGACGCGGCTCACCGCGGGACCTCCTTGCTCGCCTGTAGGAAGGCGTCGTTCTCGTCGGGCGTGCCGATGGACACGCGCAGATGTCCGGCGATACCGATGTCACGGATCAACACACCGGAGTCCAGATAGGACTTCCATGCCGCGGTGGGATCGGCGAACCGTCCGAAGAGGATGAAGTTGGCGTCACTGGGGACCGGCTCGAAACCGAGCTGACGCAACCCTTCCGCCACACGGTCGCGTTCGGCGGCCAACGTCGCCACCGACCGCAGCGTCGCATCGGCATGCCGCAAAGCGGCGCGCGCCGCCGCCTGTGTCAGGGAAGACAGGTGATAGGGAAGTCGCACCAATTGCAGTGCGTCCACCACTGCCGGGGCCGCGGCCAGGTATCCGAGTCGCCCACCCGCGAACGCGAACGCCTTGCTCATGGTGCGCGACACCACCAGCTTCGCCGGGAACTTCGCCAGCAGATGCACGGCGCTCGGCCGCGAGGAGAACTCCGCGTACGCCTCGTCGACCACGACCAGCCCCGGCGCCGCCCGCAGGATCGCCTCCAGGTCCTCGAGCGGGACCGAGCCTCCGGTCGGGTTGTTCGGGCTGGTGACGAACACGATGTCGGGCGCACGGTCGGCCACCACCGCCGCGGCCCGCTCCGCGTCGAGCGTGAAATCGTCCCGACGCGGCGTGGGCACCCACTCGGTACGCGTCCCCGCCGAGATGATCGGGTGCATCGAGTACGACGGCTCGAACCCCAGCGCCGACCGCCCGGGGCCGCCGAACGCCTGCAACAGTTGCTGCAGGATCTCGTTGGAGCCGTTGGCCGCCCAGACGTGCCGTTCGGTCAGCGGCACCCCCGTCGCCGAGGTGAGATAGGCGGCGAGGTCACGCCGCAACGCGATCGCGTCCCGGTCCGGGTAGCGATTCAGGTTCCGCGCCACCTCCCGCACCGCGCTCGCGACGTCGTCCACGAGTTCGGCGGGCGGCGGGAACGGGTTCTCGTTGGTGTTGAGCCGCACCGGGACGTCCAGCTGCGGCGCACCGTACGGGCTGCGTCCCCGCAGGTCCTCGCGCAGCGGCAGCTGGTCGAGGGTCACGGACATGATCTCGTCGATCTCGTTGCTGTCGTCGGCGCTCACGCGTCACTCCCGGGAAGTCGTCCGGTCCGCGCCATCACGGCCTCGCCGTGTGCGGGCAGGTCCTCGGCGTTGGCCAGCGCCACCACCTTGTCCGCCACGTCGCGCAGGGCCTGCTCGTTGTAGTCGACGACGTGGATACCGCGCAGGAAGCTCTGCACGGACAGCCCCGACGAATGCCGCGCGAACCCGCCCGTGGGCAGTACGTGGTTGGAACCGGCGCAGTAGTCGCCGAGCGACACCGGGGAATACGGGCCGACGAAGATCGCACCCGCGTTGCGCACCCGCGCGGCCACCTCACGCGCGTTCGCGGTCTGGATCGCCAGGTGCTCGGCGGCGTAGGCGTCCACCACCCGCAACCCGTCGTCCACAGTGGATACCAGGACGGTGCCGGACTGCGCGCCCCGCAGGGCCTGCTCCACCCGCTCGGTGTGCTTGGTGGCGGCCACCCGACGACGCAACTCCTCGTCCACCGCGTCCGCCAACGCCTCCGACGTCGTGACCAGCACGCTCGCGGCCAAGGTGTCGTGCTCGGCCTGGCTGATCAGATCGGCCGCCACGTGCGCGGGGTCGGCGGTGTCGTCGGCCAGGATCGCGATCTCGGTGGGGCCGGCCTCGGAGTCGATACCGATCAATCCACGCAGCAGCCGCTTGGCCGCGGTCAGATAGATGTTGCCCGGACCGGTCACCATGTCGACCGGCTCCAGCTCCGTGCCGTCGGTGTCGGTCCCGCCGTAGGCCAGCAGTGCCACGGCCTGCGCGC
>SMEK01000455.1_pt1 | contig 24828 bp, 23 predicted proteins | sample 2456371 | NCBI WGS metagenome assembly SMEK01 (sample SAMN10132590, study PRJNA489261) | soil metagenome | isolation source: day1 antibiotic-loamy sand soil ammended with composted manure from dairy... | place: USA | collected 2015-04-01
CCCGCCACGGGCGAAGGTACTTCGGTGTCGACCTTGTCGGTGGAGATCTCCAGCAGTGGCTCGTCGACCTCCACCGTGTCGCCGACCTGCTTCAGCCACCGGGTGACGGTGCCCTCGGTGACGCTCTCACCGAGCTCCGGCAGCGTCACCGGTGTGCCTGCCGCGGCGCCGGAGGGGGCCGACGGGGCCGCGGCCTGCGGCTCGGGCTGTGCCGGCTGCGACTCCGACGGTGCGGAAGGAGCTGAAGGCTCGGAGGGCGTGGAGGGCGCCGCAGCGGTCGCACCGCTGTCGGCCTCGCCGCCCGAACCGTCGTCGATCACGGCGAGTTCGCCGCCGACCTCCACGGTCTCGTCCTCACGCGCCACGATCCGGAGCAACGTGCCCGCCACGGGCGAAGGTACTTCGGTGTCGACCTTGTCGGTGGAGATCTCGAGCAGTGGCTCGTCGACCTCCACCCTGTCACCCTCCTGCTTCAGCCACCGGGTGACGGTGCCCTCGGTGACGCTCTCACCGAGCTCCGGCAGTGTGACGGAGTACGCCATTGTTGCTGACTCCCTTGTGTGTGCTGGTGTGGTCTGCAGTTGCTGCGTCGGCGGTGCCGGCTGTCTTCGTCGGTTCGTCCTCAGCCGTGCACGTGCAGCGGCTTGCCAGCCAGAGCGAGGTGCGCTTCGCCGAGGGCCTCGGTCTGAGTGGGGTGGGCGTGGATCAACGGGGCGACATCCTCGGGGAATGCCTCCCAGTTGTAGATGAGTTGCGCCTCACCGATCAGCTCGCCGACGCGGTCCCCGACCATGTGCAACCCGACGATTGGGCCGTCGGGAGCCTTGATGAGCTTCACGGCACCGGAGGTCTTGAGGATCTGGCTCTTGCCGTTGCCCGCCAGGTCGTAGGTGAAGGTGGTGATGTTGGGACCGTACTTCTCCTTCGCCTGGACCTCGGTCAGGCCCACGGACGCCACCTCGGGGTGGGAGTACGTGACCCGCGGGATGCCGGATTCGTCGATGGGGGTCGGGTTGAGCCCCGCGATGTCCTCGGCGACGAAGACACCCTGCTGGAAACCACGGTGTGCCAGCTGCAGGCCCGGCACGATGTCGCCGACGGCGTAGACGTTCGGAAGGTTGGTGCGCAGGCGCTCGTCGGTCAGCACGAAACCGCGTTCCATGCGGACGCCCGCCTCGTCGTAGCCGTGACCCGCGGTGTTCGGGCCTCGACCCACGGCGACCAGCAGCACGTCGGCCTCGAGGGTTTCACCGGACTCCAACGACACGGTGACGCCGTTCTCGTCCTGCTTCGCGCCGGTGAACTTCACACCCGTCTTGAAAGCGATCTTGCGCCGACGGAACGCCCGCTCAAGCTGCTTGGAGGAGAACTCGTCCTCCGCCGGTACCAGTCGGGGCAGCGCTTCTACGATGGTGACCTCGGAACCGAAGGAGGCCCAGACACTGGCGAACTCGACGCCGATCACGCCGCCGCCCAACACGACGGCCTTCTTGGGTACGAAGTCGAGGGACAGCGCGTCCTCGCTGGTGATGATGCGCCCGCCGAGTTCCAGACCGGGGATCGTCTTCGAGTACGAACCGGTGGCGAGCACGAGGTGCTTCCCGGTGTAGCGGGTGCCTTCCACGTCGACGGTGGTGCCGCCGACGAAGGTCCCGGTGCCCTCCACGTAGTTGATCTTGTGGGCCTTCGCGAGTCCCTGCAGTCCCTTGTACAGCCGCGTGACCACCGAATTCTTGTACTTGTGGACACCGGCGATGTCGACGCCGTCGAACACGGTCTTGACGCCGAACTGTTCGCCGTCCCGCGCCGAGTCGGCGACCTCGGCGGCGTGGAGCAACGCCTTGGTCGGAATGCAGCCTCGATGCAGGCAGGTGCCGCCCAGCTTGTCCTTCTCGATCAGAGTGACGGATAGGCCCAGCTGGGCGGCGCGGAACGCCGCGGCATAACCACCGGATCCGCCACCAAGGATCACCAGGTCGGCTTCAGCGTCGGTCACTTCTCAAACTCCTCGGCAGGCAGTGTTCAGTAAAGCCGATAACGGCAGTCGTCCGATCGTTTCCACGGGGCGCTGTGGGGCGCCTCATGCCACTTCATCTTGTCACTTCGCTCGAACGACGTGCGACCTAGTGCGGGTGTGATGAGGCCTAGGACATTGCGCGGTCGGGATAATGCACAGGGCGAGGTCGGAAGGAGAGTGGTCGCCATGGGCTTGTTCGACGCGTTCCGCAGACGTCGTCGAAAGGGGAAGAACCGACCGGGGACCCTGCGCGACGCCTCCTCCGCCGACATCGCGCACCTGGACCGGTGGGCCGCCACACACAAGGGCGTGGAGGCCTACGTCGAACCCCGCACCACCGTTACCGAGACCACAGTGGTGTTGGTCGCACACGACGGCGAGTGGACCCGGCGTCGCATCGGGAGTCTGGACGCCGCACAGCGGTTCGGGCGCAAACGGTCCATCCCCGTGTACGAGGTCGCCAAGACCGGTTATCCGAAGCGTATGCGCGAATACACGGAGCGTCAGCGCATCCTGCGGAAGAAAGCGCAGCGCGAACGGGACCGAAAGGACTGACCCCGAAAGGTCACCAAGCCCCTGTGTCGTCGAGGTGATCTACGGCACCGGTGGAGGCCTCCAGCAGTCGCCGGTGGTATTCGAGCAGCGCGCGGATGTCCCGATGCACGCTGACGCCGAACACCGGGTCGTGTTCGAGTACCTCGCCACTCGTCGGGCGCAACAGCAACACGCTGGGTTCGGCGATCACCACCTCGACCCCGACACCGTCCTCCGTCGTCCGAGTGGTGAGTTCACTCACGCTCAGTAGGCGCGGGAAGACGACGTCGGCCGGTAGTCCGTCGCAGGTGAGCAGGAACCGGCGGTAGGAGTCCGGCAGCACGACACCGAGGCGACGTTCGGCCTCGGCCAGTGCCTCGTTCGACGCCGGCGGCGGTGCGGTGTCCGGCATACCGCGAAGGTGCAGGATCTCGTCGATCAGTTCAGGCCACGAGGACCCCATCGCGTCGACCGGATACCGGGTGTGCAGAGCGGCGACGAGGGAGTCGGCGTAGGCATGCACCCAACTTTCCGGCAGAGCGAGCGCACCCTCCGTCAACAGCACCGCGACCCGACGGCAGCCCGCGAGCGTGGCCATGTCCGGACGTGGGGTGTCACGCGCCACACGTGCCCACGTGGCCACGGCCTCCCGGGCACCGGGGACGTCCCCCGCTTCCGCACGCTCCTCCGCTTGCGCGGCCAGTTCGGCGAGCGTGGCCTCCACACCGGGGCGGCGTCGGACCCCGGCCAGGTGTTGCCGGTGAGCGTGCTCCTCCGCGTCGAGATCCAGCGGCGGCAGTTCGCCGGCCCAGTCGGGGGTGACCCCACGCGCGGCGAACAACATCGCCCACGCCCGCGCGGTCAGGGCGTCCGGAACCAGCCGCGTCACAGGTCGGCCCGTCGCGCGTCGCCACTGCCGGACCACATGCTCACTCGCTGAGTCCGCATTGGCGCACGCCAGCAACAACGCCGCTTGACCGACCGTGACGTCCACCTCGTCGTCGGCCGCCGTGAGAACGGTGCGCACGGCGGCCTCGACGAAACCCTCACCGCCGTCACCGCTCGGGGACGTGGTGCCCGGGATCACAGCCGATGAAGATCAGCCGTTCTCGGCGATGTCGGCCAGAACCGCGGCGATCGTGCGCACCGGCACGCCCGTACCGCCCTTACCCGTGTAGCCCCACGGGGAGCCGGAGTTGTAGGCGGGACCCGCGATGTCGATGTGCGCCCACTGCACGCCCTCGGCCACGAACTCGCGCAGGAAGATCCCCGCGGCGAGCATGCCACCCCACCGCTGGCCGGTCACGTTCGCGAGGTCGGCGAGCTTGGAGTCCAGTTCGGAGCGCAGTTCCTCCGGCAGCGGCATCGGCCAGCCGTTCTCACCCGTGGCCTGCGCGGTCTCGGCGACACGGTCGCGGAACTCGTCCGAACCCATGATCCCCGAGGTGCGGTCGCCCAGGGCCACCTTCTGCGCACCGGTCAACGTGGACGTCTCGATGAGATAGTCCGGCTCCTCCTCGCACGCCCGCGTGATCGCGTCGGCCAACACCAGACGGCCCTCGGCGTCGGTGTTGAGCACCTCCACGGTCTTGCCGCCGTACATCGTGAGCACGTCCCCCGGCCGGTACGACGTGCCCGACGGCATGTTCTCCGCGAGTGGGATGTGCGCCACGACCTCGAGCGGGTACTTGAGCTTCGCCGCCAACACCACGGAGGCGAGCACGGCCGCGGCACCGCTCATGTCCGAGGTCATCTCGTCCATGCCCGCGGCGGGTTTGAGCGAGATGCCACCGGTGTCGAACGTGATGCCCTTGCCCACCAGCGCCACGCTCTTCTTCGCCTTGCTCCCGCGGTAGGCCACCCGCAGCAGCCGCGGCGGGCGGGACGACCCGCCACCGACCCCGAGGATGCCGCCGAAGCCCTTACGCTTCAGCGCCTTCTCGTCGAGCACCTCGATGTCGAGACCATTGGCGTTGGCCAGCTCCTTGGCCCGATCGGCGAAGGAGGCGGGGAACAGGTCGTTCGGGGGCGTGTTGACCAGGTCGCGGGCAAGGGTGACCGCCTCGGCGATGGCCCCGGCCGCCTTCAGCGTCGCCCTGTGCGCACGGGTGGTGCCCTCCTCGGGCGCAGCGAATTCCACGGTGGACGGTGGCGCGTCACCCGGTTCGGACTTGTAGTCGGTGAAGCGGTAGGCGCCGAGCACGGTGCCCTCGACCGCGGCCTGCAGGTCCAGCGCGGACAGCGTGGTCAACACCCGCTTGTGCCCCGCCAGCAGCCGTCCGGAAGCACCGGCCGCCCGGCGCACCCGCTCGTCGGTGACCTCGTCGGGTTCTCCCAGGCCCACGGCGATCACGACCCCCGCGGGGATCTTGCCCATGCTCGGGACCTTCACGGTCTCCTCGAGCTTGCCCGTGGCGCCCAAGGTGGTCAGAACATCGGCCAGCGTGCCGTCGAACGCGGCATCCACCGCCTCTGCCCCGGCTGCCAGTTCGAGTCCATCGGGCCCTTGGACGGTGCCCACCACGACGACCTCGGCGCGAGTTTTGGCCAATGCCGCCTCGGAATTGTCGGACAGGGACAGTTTCGGCACGCTCACGTCAAGCTCCTCTGTGTCATCGCGTCATCGCGTGCGGACCGCTCCGGCGCCCTGTTTGGACGGCGTGAGCCAGGTCCGTCGACCTCCTCCGCCATGCTATTGCCGATACCGGTGTGAGTGTGGAGGTAGGTCGGGCCGATGTCGTTGCCAGCGGGACTTTTCATCATCCTGGCCGTCGCCGCGTCGTGGGCCGGATGGTGGCTGCTCGCCGCGGTCGTTTTGGCCGGATGCCTCGCATGGGTGGCGCGACGTTCGACACCACGTGGTCGGGTCGGTGAACTGCTCGCCGCGGTACGGGAGTGGTTGCTGTTCGTCGTGTCGGTGACCGTCCCCGCGGCTTATCTCGCGTCGGCTCCCACCTCGGTGGGTACCGCGGAGGTCGCCTACCTGGCGGTCGTAGCCGGGGTCGTCCTCGTCGCCGTGGCGGCCGACGCCCTCGGAGCGAATTCCTCCGATCGGACGTCCCGTTGGCCCGTGGTGCTCTTCGGCGTGGCCGCGGCCGCGTTCGTGGCTGTCTGTCTGGCGATCCCACCCGCTCCCCAGCCGATCACGGATTCCGACCCCTTCTCCCCGTTCGGGCTGCTCGTGGCCACGACGGTGGTCCTTCCTTGGCTCATGGGGCTGGATCCGGTGCGACTCGCCGTCGGGACCGTGGCGGGCCTGGCGGTCGGGGCCGCGGCGCTGTACCAGTTGGGACCCATTCGGCTGGGACTGTCTGTGACGTCGCTACGGGACGTGTTGGCCGCCGCCGACGCCGCCGCGTTGACGTCGATGCTGATCGCGGTGGCCGCTTTGGCAGGACTCACCTCGGCGGTCGGCTGCGCCGGACGGCTCAGACAGGCGGGGGAACGGCTCACCGGGGGAGGGAACACCGGCCGGTGGAGTGGGGCCGCGCTGGTGGCCGTGGGAGGTGCGGCGATATGGGCCGCCGTGCTCGGCCCGGTGTCCGCGGTGTTGCTCGCGGGTGCCGTCGCCCTCACCGAAGTGGTCCACGGTCTGACCGGACGGCGGCGACGCGGCTGACCGTGACCGGCACTGTCGGCACAGCCGATCTTCGGCCGCGCGGTCACGGGAAGGGTCAGGCCATCAGCGCCGCGAGTCCGAACAGCACCAACGATGTCACGAAGAGCAACGCCAGGGATGTGCCCGGCAGGTTGCGCGGCAACACCCGGCCGTGCCGCTCCTTCCACCACACGAGGATGAACACGACACCGACGAGCCCGAGGAAGATGCCGAAGCCGCCGATCATGATGTAGCCGATCATGACGATCATGCCGGAGATGAAGGTCAGCAGCACCGTGGCGAAGAAAGCCTTGGCGTCCGAAGCGGGCCCGGCGGAGACCCTGTTGGCGGGGGGTTGGGGTTGGGGCTGGGGCTGGGGCTGGAACGGCTGGTGCTGGAAGCCGTCGCCAGGGAAATTGGGCTGCGGTTGCGGCTGAAAGGTCACGAACGTCATGGTAAGACGCGCGACCCTCCCGCGTCGTGATTCGTGCGAGATATGCTGGCGGCCATGACTACCACGATCCCGTTTAGCCACCGTCCCAGCACTCGTCCGGCCTCGGCGGAACGGGTAGCTGAGGTACTGGCGAAGCCGGGGTTCGGGGTGTACTTCACCGACCACATGGTCACGGTGACGTGGACGGAGGAGAAGGGCTGGCACGACGCCGAGCTTCGGGCGTACGAGCCGCTACAACTGGACCCGGCCACGGCCGTGTTGCACTACGGACAGGCGATCTTCGAGGGCTTGAAGGCGTATCGGCAGCCGGACGGTTCCGTGAAGGCGTTCCGGCCCGACGCCAACGCCGCCCGTTTCCGGCGGTCGGCCCGCAGGATGGCGATGCCGGAACTGCCCGACGAGCTCTTCCTCGGCTCGATCCGGGAACTGCTCGCCGTCGACAGCCGTTGGGTGCCGACACGGCAGGGTGACTCGCTCTACCTGCGGCCGTTCATGATCGCGACCGAGGTGGGGCTCGGGGTCAACAGCCCGTCGCGGAGCTACATCTACACGCTCATCGCCTCTCCGGCGGGTTCGTACTTCGCCGGTGGGGTGAAACCGGTGAGTGTGTGGTTGTCCACCGAATACGTGCGAGCTGCGCCCGGCGGCACCGGTGAGGCCAAGTGCGCCGGGAACTACGCCGCCTCCTTCGTGGCGCAGGCGCAGGCGGTGGAGCAGGGCTGCGACCAGGTCGTCTGGCTCGACGCCACCGAACGCCGCTACGTCGAGGAGATGGGCGGCATGAACCTGTTCTTCGTCTTCGGCTCCGGCAGTGACGCGAAGGTGGTGACGCCGGAGCTGAGCGGCTCCCTGCTGCCCGGCGTCACCCGGGACTCCCTGCTGCGGCTGGCCTCCGACTTCGGCTATCAGGTCGAGGAGCGCAAGCTGTCCACCGACGAGTGGGAGAAGGCAGCGGCCTCCGGTGAACTGACCGAGGTGTTCGCCTGCGGGACGGCCGCGGTGATCACGCCCGTCGGCCGGGTCAAGCACGCCGGGGGTGAGTTCCGCATCGCCGATGGCCAGCCGGGTGAAGTCACCATGCGGTTGCGTGAGGAACTCACCGGCATCCAGGAAGGCACCCGTCCGGATCCGCACGGGTGGATGCACGCTCTGGGCTGACGTTCACACGGGTGTCCGGCGCAGTGTCGCGGCCATCGAGAGCAGGGGAACGAGAGCGGCGGCCCCCGTCCCCGCTCCCTCTGCGATGCCGAAGTCCACGAGCGGGGAAAGGTCCAGGTGTTCCAGCGCCAGGGCGTGGGCGGGTTCGGTCGTCCGGTGTGTCGCCATCCACCATGCCCGGGCTCCGGGGGCGAGTTCTTCGGCGAGCAGTGCTGCCGCGCACACGGCGAGCCCGTCGAGCAGCACGGGGGTGCGGCGTACCGCGGCCTGGGCCAGGAATCCGGCGATGGCGGCGAGGTCGGCACCACCCACCGTCCGCAGCAGCGCCAGCGGTTCGGTGATCACCGGCCGTGCTCTGCGCAGGGCGTCACGGATGGCGGCGGCCTTACGCATCCAGGCGTTGTCGTCGATCCCCGAGCCGCGTCCGACGACGGCGACGGGCTCGGTGTCGGTGAGCGCCGCCACCAGAGTCGATGAGGCGGTGGTGACCCCCACGCCGAGCTCGGCCGGGATGAGCAGATCAGCGCCCGCGTCCACCTCGGCGTCGGCGAGCCGCATGCCCACGCGAACCGCCTGCTCCGTCTCGTCGTCTGTCAAGGCGTCCTCGACGTCGATCGACCCCGAGCCTCGACGGATCTTGAACTCCCCGGAGTCCTCGGAGTCGACGGCGACGTCGACGACCCGTACTCCGCTGCCGGTTTCGCCGGCGAGGACCCCGAGCGGGGTGCCTCCTTCGAGGAGTTCCTCGACGAGTCGCCGGGTGGTCTCGGGGGAGCGGGCGGACACACCCTTGGCGGCGATGCCGTGATCCGCGGCGAACACCACGATCCTCGGTCGGCGTGGTGGGGTCGGCGGGGATTGGCCCTGACACGCGACGAGCCAATCGGCGAGTGTGTCGAGCGTGCCGAACGGACGGCGGCTCGTCGTGCGCGGCAGATCGTCAGGACGGGGAACCTCGGCGAACTCGATAGGCACGGTGCTTACCGTACCCAGGGGTATGACCGGCGGACGACGAACGTTCGCGACACGGCTACGCCGACCGCGGTCGCGGTCACTCTAAGATCGGGCGGGTGGGTGAGCGCAGAGCGCCGGGGGCGGCCGGCGTCGTTTTGGCCAGTGGTGCGGGTACGCGGGTAGGGGCCGCGACCAACAAGGTGTACCTGCCGTTGGCCGGTCGATGCGTGGTGTCGTGGTCGTTGAACGCGTTCGCCCAGGTCCCGGGGATCGACACCCTGGTGTTGGTGACCAGGCCGGTGGACGCGGAGTTCGTCGAGCGGGTACTGCGGGACGAGGTCTCGGCCGACGTCGAGGTCGTCCACGGCGGTCGGACGAGGCAGGAGTCGGAGCTCGCCGCGCTGCGCCATCTGCGTGAGCGCATCGAGACGGGCGCGATCGACACGGTGCTCCTGCACGACGGCGCTCGTCCCTTGGTGAGCACCGGCTTGATCGCGGAGGTGCTGCGGGTGGCCCGGGAACACGGTGGCGCATTGCCGGGGCTGCGGGCCGACGACATCGCGGCGATCGCCGACGACACCGGGGACACGGTGACGTCCCCGGGAGAGGACACGCTGGTGCGTGCCCAGACCCCGCAGGGGTTCCATGCGGCACCGTTGTTGGAGGCCTACGAACGAGCCGAGGCCGAGGGTTTCGTCGGTACGGACACGGCGTCCTGCGTGGAGCGGTTCGGCGGGTTACCCGTGCGGTGGGTGCCCGGGGAGGAACACAACATCAAGATCACCTATCCCCACGATCTCGCGCTCGCCGAGCGGGTGCTCACCCAGGGCCGTGAGTGACCGTCCGCGGGATCTTCCCCACGCGGTCCACTCACGACCCTCGGGCTCGCGTCAACGTAGGGAGATCACAGGATGGGGCTCTTGGTCAGGCTCGGGTCGCGTTCCACGACCCCGTCCAGCACGTCGTCGATGGCCTGCATCAGGTCGGCGTCGAGCTTGACGCCGGCGGCCTTCACGTTCTCCTGGACCTGCTCGGGACGGGACGCGCCGATGATGGCGGAGGCGACGTTGCCGTTCTGCAGCACCCAGGCGACGGCGAGCTGGGCCAGCGTCAGACCGGCCTGATCGGCCAGCGGGCGCAGCCGTTCCACCCGCGTGAGGACCTCGTCGCGGAGGAACTGCTCGACCATCTTCGCGCCGCCCTTCTGGTCGGTGGCGCGGGAACCCTCGGGCGGCGGCTGACCCGGCTTGTACTTACCGGTGAGCACGCCTTGCGCGATGGGGGACCACACGATCTGGCTCATGCCCTCGCGCTCACAGGTCGGCACGACCTGTTCCTCGATGACGCGCCACAGCATGTTGTACTGCGGCTGGTTCGACACGAACGGGATCTTCAGCTCGCGTGCGAGCGCGGCTCCGCGGGCGATCTGTTCGGCGTTCCATTCGGACACTCCGATGTAGAGCACCTTGCCCTGGCGGACCAGGTCGGCGAACGCCGTCATCGTTTCCTCGAGCGGCACGGTGTGATCGAACCGGTGCGCCTGGTAGAGGTCGATGTAGTCGGTGCCGAGGCGCTTGAGCGACGCGTGGGCCGACTCCATGATGTGCTTGCGTCCGAGGCCTTTGTCGTTCGGTCCCTTCGGACCGGTCGGCCAGAAGACCTTCGTGCAGATCTCCAGGCTTTCCCTGCGCTGACCGGCGAGGCCGCGGCCGAGCACCGCTTCGGCGGCGGTGTTCGCGTAGACATCGGCCGTGTCGAAGGTCGTGATGCCCGCGTCGAGCGCGGCTTTGATACACGCGTGGGCCTGTTCCTCCTCCACCTGGGAGGCGTGGGTGAGCCAGTTACCGTAGGCGATTTCACTGACCGAGAGGCCACTGCGGCCGAGACGACGAAATTCCATGGGTTCAGACTAAACCCGGGTTGCTTCGCTTAACTAAAGACCCGAATGTGGGGTTCGTCGGTCCTAGTCGACCCGGTCACCGGGCTGCACACGCGGCCTGGGCACTCGGAGTTTGCGCAGTTGGCTGGCCCGCACGAAGGCGTACCAGCCGATCGAGGCACCGCGGATGTCCTCCTTGGGGAACTTCGCGCGTACGGCCTTGACGATACGTCGACCGTTGAGGTAGCCCTCCACGATCATGCCGAGCAGCATCACCGTGGTGAGCAACGTCGCGTACTGCTGTACCACCAGGCTCGGGATCAGCAGCGTGATGAACACGACGATGGCCAACGGCATGAACAAGCCGAGTACGTTGCGTCGTGAGTCGACCAGGTCGCGGACATACGCCTTGACCGGTCCGCGGTCCCTGGGCAGCAGGTAACGCTCGTCACCGGCGAGCATGCGTTCCCGTCGTTCCCGGACGGCGGCACGGCGCTCCTCCTTGCTCACCGGGTTCTGCTTCCGCAGCTCCCGGCTACGCCGGATGGCCTCACGAGTCGTACGGGGAGGAGGTGCCACCGGACCCCGCCGTTTACCCTCGGCTTCACGCCGTTTGGGCGTGGGACGTCCTTTACCGGGGGTGTACCCCTTGGGAAGCGGCGCGTCCGTCGAGGACTCGGCGCCGTCGACAGCCGTGTCGGTGCCGTTGGCTTTGGCCTTGGTGTCGGCCTCTTTGGTGCTGGAACGACGCAAGAACCTCACTCCACCAGGGTATTGCAGCCCACACTGTGCATGTTCATCCGGTCGACGAATGTGACACCATGGATCGTGGGGAACAGAACGGGCGTTCGGCGTGTTGGAGCTGGATGCCCGCCTGAACCAAGACCGTGAGGGAGAGTCATGACGACCGCTGAGCAGACCGGCAACACCTCCGCCAACGCCGGCGAGGCCACACACGGCGTCACGCTGACCGAGGCCGCCGCCGCCAAGGCGAAGGCGCTGCTCGAGCAAGAGGGCCGGGACGACATGCACCTGCGCATCGCCGTGCAGCCCGGTGGCTGCGCCGGTTTGCGCTACCAGCTCTTCTTCGACGAGCGCACCTTGGACGGCGACCTGTTCCGAGAGTTCGACGGCCTCCGGGTAGCGGTCGACCGGATGAGTGCTCCGTACCTCGAAGGCGCCGAGATCGACTTCGTCGACACCATCGAGAAGCAGGGTTTCACCATCGACAACCCGAATGCCGGTGGTTCATGCGCCTGCGGCGACTCCTTCCACTGAGCCGCGGGGCTCGTCACGCAATCAGTTGGTTCACCGACTCCCGAGGTGATCCGCCCGAAATTCGGACGCCTCGGGAGCGGTACACCGTGAACACGGTCTCGACGACGTTCTGAGTGGCCACGCGACGCTCGGTGAACTCACCCGAGTGCCGCGTGCCGGCGTTCCGCCGTTCGTAGGATTCCGGTCCGGGGCAATGTCCGCTGCAATGCCCGCCCAGGAAGTGGGCGCAAGTACGCGTTCCGTGGGCGCGCCCTCGACGGTGTGTATCGAAGCCGTCATGGGTCCGTGACCGAACGCGGTGTTCTTTCCCGCCCTTCCCGCTCTTTTTTCCACACCCGGAAGGCGGAAGGCCGAGGGAGAAGACCGAGCAATCCGCCTCGACCGACCACCGGGAAAGCGAAGCCGGAGGGCGTCGGGATCGTCTCTTTCCGCCCTCCGGCTCCTCCGCACGCTGCTTTGGCGACCGTGCTTAGAGCTGCACCGGATACTGCGGCTCGGGCACCTCCGGCTTGATCCGGTCCTCGACGAAGATGCCGTGCCAGAGCATGAAGACCAACAACGCCCACAGCCGCCGGCTGTGATCGAGCGTGCCGTTGCGGTGCTCCTCCAACATCGCGAGGATCGCGCGCTTGTCGAGCAGCTCGTCGGTCTTCGACTCGCTGATGATGCCGCGGGCCCAGTCGTACATCTCGGAGCGCAGCCAGTGCCGAATCGGCACCGGGAAGCCCAGCTTGCGACGGTTGAGCACGTGGGCCGGCACGATGCCGTCCAACGCCCGACGCAACGCGAACTTCGTGGTCTCCTTGGTGATCTTCTGGTCCAGCGGGATGGTCGACGCGACGCGGAACACCTCGGCGTCCAAGAACGGCACTCGCAGCTCCAGCGAGTTGGCCATCGTCACCTTGTCGGCCTTGACGAGGATGTCCCCGCGCAGCCACGTGAACAGGTCGACGTGCTGCATGCGGGCCACCGGGTCCCATCCGCGGGACAGCCGATACCACGGCGCGGTGACGTCGCGGTGGCCGATCCCTTCGCGGAACGTCCGCAGAATCGGCTTCAGTTGGTCGTCCCGGAACAGGCGGGCATTGCCGTAGTACCGCTCTTCCAGGGTCAACGCACCACGGCGCAACAGGTCCTTGCCGCGCGTGCCCTCGGGGATCAGCGTGGAAGCCTTGCCGATGAGCTTGCGCACGCCGCCGGGGACCTTCTCGAACGGCGCCAGTGACAGCGGCTCCCGATAGATCGTGTACCCGCCGAACAGCTCGTCGGAGCCCTCACCCGACAGCACCACCTTCACGTGCTTGCGTGCTTCGCGGGCGATGAACCACAGCGGCACGAGCGCCGGATCGGCCACCGGGTCGTCGAGGTACCACACGATCAGGGGCAGTGTCTCCATCATCTCCTCGGCGGAGACGGTGCGCACCACGTGTTTGACCCCGAGGGCGGCGGCGGACTCGGCGGCGACGTCCACCTCGGAGTACCCCTTGCGTTCGAACCCGGTGGTGAAGGTGATCAGGTCCGGGTTGTGCTCCTTCGCCAGGGCGGCGATGGCGGTGGAGTCGATACCACCCGACAGGAACGCGCCCACCGTGACGTCGGCACGCATGTGCTTGGCCACCGAGTCGCGCAAGACCTCGGCGATGCTCTCGTGCAGTGCCGCCACCTGAGCGGCGCCCGACACCGGTTGTGAGCGGAACTCGGGGGAGAAGTAGCGCTCCGTCTTCAGCTCCCCACCCGGGGTCACGGTGAAGGACGTGCCGGACTCGATGCGCCGGATGCTTCGGTGCAGTGACTCCGGTTCCGGCACGTACTGCAGCGTCAGGTAGTGCTGCAACGCCGTGCGGTCCAGCTCGGGCTCCACACCCAGCGTGGACGACAGCTCCAGCAGGCTCTTCTTCTCGCTGGCGAACGCGACGCCCTTCGGACCCGTCGAGTAGAACAGCGGCTTGATGCCGAAGGGGTCCCGCGCGCCGAAGAGCACGCTGCGTTCGGAGTCCCAGATCAAGAACGCGAACATGCCCCGCAGCCGACCGACGGCCGCCGGGCCGAGGTGGTGGTAGGCCGCGACGATCGCCTCGGTGTCACCTGCTGTGGCGAATTTCGCACCGTGTTCTTTCTCTAGTTCCTCGCGTAGCTCGAGGTAGTTGTAGATCTCACCGTTGAAGATGATGGTGTAGCGCGTGGGATTGTCCTCGGGCCCCCAGGTCAGTGGTTGGCGTGAGTGCTCGAGGTCGATGATGGCGAGCCGATTGAAGCCATAGATGACCTGGCCATTCGCCCAAATGTCGGTCTCATCCGGACCGCGATGTCGCTGACAGCGCAGCGCGCGGCCGACGGCGTCCTTGAGGCTCGCCGCGTCATCCTCACTGCCACAGACCAGTCCAAGCAGGCCGCACACGCCGTCTCACACACCCTTTTCCCGTCAATGTTTGAGTCGTAATTCGCAAGTATGCCGGGGAAGGCGGTGACGCCGCCGTCCCGGGTCTCGGCTAGAGTCCCATGCGTTGCAAGGATCGGGCGAGGAGGCATCACGGAGTGGGCGTTCCAGAGCGCACCCGGGGCACACGACTAGGCAAGGCCGGCAAAGTCGCCGCGCTCGCCGCGCTCGTCGCTTTGACGGCGACCGGCTGCTCCGGTGAGGAGATTCTGCGGTTCGGCTGGCCCGAAAGTGCCACGGTGGAAGCCGAGAAGATGCGCACATTCTGGACCTGGGCGGTCATTGCCGCGCTGGGCGTTGGTGCGATTGTGTGGGGGCTCATCTTCTGGTCGGCTGCGTTCCACCGGAAGAAGAAGCACTCGACCGAGGCTCTGCCGCGGCAGTTCCAGTACAACGTGCCGCTGGAGCTGTTCGTGGTCGTGCTGCCGGTCGTCATGGTCTGTGTGCTGTTCTTCTTCACGGCGGTGACCGAGCAGTCGGTGCTCGCCGAAGAGGAGGACCCCGACGTCGTCGTCGACGTCACCGGCTTCCAGTGGAACTGGGAGTTCTCGTACCCCGACTACCAGACACCGGACGGGCAGCCCGTGAGCACCGTCGGCAGCTCGAGCGAGATCCCGCTGCTGGTGGTCCCGGCCAACCGGGTGACTCAGTACAACCTCGAATCCACCGACGTCATCCACTCTTTCTGGGTGCCGGAATTCCACTTCAAGCGTGACGTGTTCCCGCACCCGCGCAAGAACAACCAGGACGAGTCGTTCCAGACCACCATCGACAAGGAAGGTGCCTTCGTCGGCCGTTGCGCGGAGCTGTGTGGCGTCTACCACGCGATGATGAACTTCGAGGTCCGCGCTCTGTCGCCGGACAAGTTCGACCGCTACATGGAGCTGCGCACCCAGAACAACCCTCAGACGGGCGAGCCGTACACCGCCGCGGAGGCGTTGGCCACGATGCAGGATGAGGGTTGCGATGCGCAGTTGTGCAGCCCGGTCGCGACGACTACGTCTCCGTTCGTGACGGACCGCACCGCGCGTACGGCGTCCGGCTGAGTCGGCCACCGAGAAGTGACCCAGCGATCGAGTAAGAAGGACACACGCTCATGAAGGTCGAAGCCCGGGTTTTCGACATCGTCGCGATATTCGGGATCGTCATCGCGATCATCTATGCGGTGATGACCGGGATCATGACCCAGGACGGGGTCGAACCGGTCGGCACGGTGGCGCTGCTCCTCTCAGGTGGCCTGGCGCTGCTGGTGGGCAGTTACTTCCGGTTCGTCGCCCGGCGTATCGAGCCGCGACCGGAAGACCACGAGGACGCCGAGATCAGCGATGGTGCGGGTGAGTTGGGGTTCTTCAGCCCCGGTAGCTACTGGCCGGTCGTCGTCGCAGCCGGTTGCGCTCTGGTGAGCGTGGCTCTTGCGTTCTTCCAGGTGTGGCTGATCATCCTCAGCGGCATCTTGCTGGTCATGGCGATCGGTGGCTTGGTGTTCGAGTACCACACCGGACCTCGTCGCCAGTAACGTCACATTCGTCTCGATCCACACGTGCGGGGCACGCGATGTGCTCAAGGCCGTGTCTTCCCACCCGAAGTGGCCGAAAAGGCTCTCAGAGCGGATTGTGGGCGGCTTTATGCGTGCATGGCAGCCGTGTGGAGCAATGGGGAGTGCGACACCGAAAGGCGAGCCCATGTGGGCTCGCCTCGGTCAGTGCTTGTTGATCCAGCGGTCGAGAAGATCGGCGGCGGCGCCGGAATCGATGGCCCTGGCGGCCGTTTCCAGACCCGCGCGCAGGTCCGCGGTGAGGTCGTCCGAGAAGCCCGTGTAGGCCGCCAAGGCGCCCGCCGCGTTGATGAGGACGGCGTCTCGTACCGGACCGTGCTTGCCGTTGACAAGGTCTTTGAAAACCTTGGCGTTGGCGGCGGCGTCGCCACCCCGTAGCGCGTCCGGTTCGGACCTTTCGATGCCCAGCGCCGTCGGGTCGATGGTCTCGGTGCGGATGTCGCCGCCGGAGATGATCCACGCCGTGCTGGTGGTCGTCGTGGTGATTTCGTCGAGCCCGTCGTCGCCCCGCACCAGAAGCACGTTGTGGCCACGCCGGGCGTACACCTCGGCCAGTACCGGAGCTTTGTCCAGATAGGCGCAGCCGATCAGTCCCGAGGTCGGCTGTGCCGGGTTGGTGAGCGGGCCCAGCATGTTGAACACGGTCGGGATACCCAGCTCCCGCCGCGGTGCGCCCACGTGCCGGAGTGCGGGGTGGAAGGCTGGCGCGAAGCAGAAACCGATGCCGAGCTCCTCAACACAGCGCCGTACGTCGTCGGGAGTGGACTCGATGGTGATGCCCAGCGCCTCCAACACGTCGGCGGCCCCGGACTTGGAGGAAGCGGCCCTACCGCCGTGCTTGACGACGGGGGTACCGCTGGCGGCCACCACCAACGACGTCATGGTGGAGATGTTGACCGAGCCCTTGCGGTCACCACCCGTGCCCACGATGTCGACGGCACGTACATCGAGGTCGACGCGATTGGCGTGGTGCAACATGGCACGCGCCATACCGGAGATCTCAGCGGCCGTCTCGCCCTTCGCGCGCAGCGCCACCGCGAACCCCGCGATCTGAGCGGGAGTGGCCTCGCCGGACATCACCTGGTCCATGGCCCACTCCGTGGCGTCCTCGGACAGATCGACTCGCTCGATGAGCTGATTGAGGACTGTCGGCCAGGTGTATTCAGGCATGTTCATCTCCGGCCGCCGACACCACACGGTGTTCGGCGGGATCGTTCAAGAACTCACCCACGCAGGGGCGAGTAATGACTTTCACAGATCATGACTCGGGACATCCTCACACAGGTGTCGCCTCGCTGTCCCGAGGAAGATCAACCGAAGGCCGAGCTGTTACCCGGCCGGTTCGGTCGAGGTCTTCGACGCTCAGCCGTTGACGGCGGGCACGCGCTGGTTCCGCAGCACGTCCGCAACGGTTTCGGCCGCGGTCAACGGGTCGAGAGGGTGCACCAGGACGGCGTCGGCCTGCGACCAGGTGGCGAGCCATCGGTCGTCCTTGCGGCGCACAGCCACCACAATAGGCGGACAGTCGGCGAGTTCGTTCTTGAGCTGCCGGGTGAGACCAATCCCACCGGTGGGCTGCGCCTCACCGTCGAGGATGGCGAGATCAATCTCACCGGAGTCCATCTCGGTCAGTACCTCGGCCACGCCTTCGGCTTCAACGTAGGTGACTTTGCCCAGGTCAACGGCCGGTCGCCGACCGACTGCGTTGATGATCGAGTCGCGCACCTCTGCCCTGTGGCTGAAAACAAGGATCCTCTTCGCTCGCTCGGTCATCCTCGCGTCCTTTGCGCCTCGACGATGGTGACGAGATTCATGCTAGCTGGCCCACCCCCTCGTTACCCAGCGGGTTCGTCTGTCTTTCGGTAGCGTTTTTCCTTCGTGCACGACCGTCCGTAGGACCCGATCTGCAGGCCTGGGTCGAGGGGAGACATAATGCGAGCCGTGACAACGGCAGCTCCTTCCATCAGCCAGCGAGTGCACTCGCTCAACCGGCCGAACATGGTCAGCGTCGGCACGATCGTGTGGCTGTCCAGCGAGCTCATGTTCTTCGCTGGGCTGTTCGCCATGTTCTTCACGGTCAAGGCCCAGAACGACACCGGCATGTGGCCGCCCCCGAACCCCGTGACCGGGGAGCAGATTCACCTGAGCTTGGGGCAGGCGCTGCCGTTCACGCTCATCCTGGTGGCGTCGTCGTTCACCTGTCAGTTGGGTGTGTTCGCCGCCGAACGTGGTGACGTGTTCGGACTGCGCCGCTGGTATCTGCTGACCCTGCTCATGGGCACGGTCTTCGTCTGCGGTCAGGCATGGGAGTACGCCATCCTGATCAGCGAGGGTGTGACGATGCCCTCCGGTGCTTACGGCACGGTCTTCTTCATGACCACCGGCTTCCACGGGATGCACGTCATCGGTGGTCTGATCGCGTTCGTGTTCGTGCTCATACGAACGAAGATGAGCAAATTCACGCCAGCACAGGCGACTACGGCAATCGTCGTCTCCTACTACTGGCACTTTGTCGACGTCGTGTGGGTCGGCCTGTTCGCGGTGATCTACCTCATCCCCTGACCTCGAAGCTTTCGGCCGAACTGACAGCAAGGGTTGCCACAGAAGATGTTCTTCATGAAGAAGCGCGGCACCGCCGAGGAGAGGCGGGCGAGTCGCCGCACGAAGTTCCGTCGCCGGATGGCGGGCGTGCTGGCATTGGGTGTTGCGTTGGTGAGCGCAGGCGGGCTCTACGCGGTGTTCGCGCCGGAGCCGCAGTCCGCGCAGGCGCAGGAGGACTCTGCGCTGATCCGCAAGGGCCAAGAGGTCTACAACAACACCTGCATCAGCTGCCACGGCGAGAACCTCCAAGGCGTGGAGGGCCGCGGGCCGAGCTTGATCGGGGTCGGCGAGGCGTCGGTGTACTTCCAGACCGCCAGTGGCCGGATGCCGATGGTGCGTCAGGAAGCGCAGGCGCTGCGTAAGCCGCCGCGGTTGTCGCCCGAGGAGATCGACGCGCTGGGCGCCTACATCCAGGCCAACGGTGGTGGTCCTGAGCGTCCCAAGGAAAGCGGTGCTGAGCTGCGGGGGTCCAACCCCGCGCGCGGTGCGGAGTTGTTCCGCCTGAACTGTGCGTCGTGTCACAACTTCACCGGGCAGGGTGGTGCGCTGTCGGCGGGTAAGTTCGCGCCGGAGCTCGCACCCGCCTCCGAGGAAGAGATTTACACCGCGATGCAAAGCGGTCCGCAGAACATGCCGAAGTTCTCCGACCGACAGCTCTCCCCCGAGGAGAAGCGGGACATCGTGGCCTACGTGAAGTCGGTGTCGGACGGCAACAACGCGCCCGGTGGTAACGGGCTCGGCGGTCTCGGCCCCGCTTCGGAAGGCGTGATCGCCTGGGTCGTCGGTATCGGAGTGCTGATCGGCGCGACCATGTGGATCGGATCGAGGGCGTAGGGCATGGGCACGCCAAACGAACCACTGTGGCGTTTTGCCGGGAAGGCCAACGGTAAGGGGCTTACGCCCTGCACGTGGAGCACAGCGAGGCAGGTTCACACAACATGAGTAGCGGTAACGGGCCGGAGCAGCGGCCGAGCGAGGAAGAGCTCGCGGCCATGAGCCGTGACGAACTCGTCCGGCTCGGCGCGAAGCTGGACGGGGTCGAGATCGTCAACTACCCCGATCCGTGGCCGGTCAAGGGCACCAGGGCCGAAAAACGCGCCCAGCGCGTGGTGGCGTTGTGGTTCGTCCTCGCCACTCTGGCGGGGCTTGCCTTCCTGGCCGCGTTGATCTGGTGGCCTTCGGAGTACCGGCCGCCGGAGGATGAGCAAGGGCACTTCTGGTACAGCCTCTACACGCCGATGCTCGGCATCACGCTGGGTGTGGCGGTGCTTTCGCTGGCGGTGGGTGGCCTGCTCTACACGAAGCGGTTCATCCCGGACGAGCTCGCCGTGCAAGAGCGCAACGACAACATGGGCAAGGGCTCGGACGAGCTCGACCGCAAGACGATCGTGGCGCACTTGACCGATGCCGGCGAACGCAGCACCTTCGGACGTCGGTCGATGATCAAGCGCACGCTCGGTCTGGGAGCCGGTGTGCTGGGTCTGGGCACGGTGGCGCTGCCGCTGGCCGGCTTCATCAAGAACCCGTGGAAGGACCCGGAGAGCCCGGACTCGCTCGCCCACACCGGCTGGAAGCCGCAGTATCCGGGCGAGATCGTCTATCTCCGACGCAACACGGGTGACCCGCAGGAGATCTCCCTCGTACGTCCGGAGGATCTCGACGCGGGTGCTATGGAGACCGTGTGGCCGTTCCGGGAGTCCGAACGGGACGACCCGGAGGCGTTGTCGGCTGCGCTCAAGCGTTCCGACACTCCCGTGATGTTGATCCGGCTGCGTCCTGAGGACGCCGATCGGGTGGTCAAGCGTAAGGGCCAGGAGGACTTCAACTACGGTCCCTACTACGCCTACTCCAAGATCTGCACGCACGTGGGATGCCCCACGTCGCTGTACGAGCAGCAGACCAACCGGGCGTTGTGTCCGTGCCACCAGTCGCAGTTCGACATCCTGCAGTACGCGAAGCCGGTGTTCGGTCCGGCCACGCGTGCGCTGCCGCAACTGCCCATCACGGTGCACTCTGACGGGTATTTCATCGCTCGGCACGACTTCATCGAGCCGATCGGTCCGGGTTACTGGGAGCGCAAGTCATGAGCTCACTCACCACGCCGACGAAGGGCTCCGGCTTGCTAGCCAAGCGGGTCGCTGAGGCCGCGAATAACGCTGACCAGCGTTATCACTTGGCCCAGGGGTTGCGGCGCCAGATGAACAAGGTGTTCCCGACCCACTGGTCGTTCCTGCTCGGTGAGCTGGCCCTTTACAGCTTCATCGTCCTGATCCTGTCGGGGATCTACCTGACACTGTTCTTCGACCCCTCGATGGCCGAGGTCGTGTACGACGGCCCGTACAAGAACCTCCAGGGCGTCGAGATGTCGCGGGCTCTCGAGTCCACACTGGAGATCTCGTTCGAGGTCCGCGGCGGTCTGTTCATCCGGCAGATGCACCACTGGGCTGCGTTGATCTTCGTCGCGGCCATGTTCGTGCACATGTTCCGGGTGTTCTTCACCGGTGCGTTCCGTAGGCCGCGTGAAGCCAACTGGGTCATCGGCGCCCTGCTGTTGATCCTGGGCATGTTCGAGGGCTTCTTCGGTTACTCGCTGCCGGACGACCTGCTGTCCGGTACCGGTATCCGGGCGACGCTCTCGGGCATCACGCTGTCGGTCCCGGTCATCGGCACCTGGGCGCACTGGGCGCTGTTCGGTGGGGAGTTCCCCGGCACGGTGATCGTGCCGAGGATGTACGCCCTGCACATCCTGATCGTCCCCGGCATCATGCTGGCGCTGGTGGCCGCCCACTTGGCGCTGGTGTGGTACCAGAAGCACACCCAGTTCCCCGGGGTGCGCCGCAAGGAGACCAACGTGGTCGGCGTGCGCATCATGCCGGTGTTCGCGCTCAAGGGTGGTTTCTGGTTCGCCGTGGTCACCGGCTTCATCGCGTTGATGTCGGGTCTGTTCCAGATCAACGCGGTGTGGCACATCGGTCCGTACAACCCGTCCCAGGTGTCGGCGGGTTCGCAGCCCGACTGGTATCTGGCATGGGCCGACGGCATCCTGCGGGTCTACCCGGCCTGGGAGCTGTACCTGGGTGACTACACGGTGCCGCCGGTGTTCTTCGCCGGTGCCATCGGTATGGGCATCCTGTTCACGCTGCTGATCGCGTACCCGTTCATCGAGCGCAAGTTCTCGAAGGACACCGCGCATCACAACCTGTTGCAGCGCCCGCGTGACGCACCCGTGCGGACCAGCCTCGGTGTCATGGCCCTGACGTTCTTCATGGTGCTGGAGATCTCCGGGTTCAACGACATCGTCGCGTTCAAGTACGACATCTCGCTCAACGCGATGACGTGGGCGGGCCGCATCGGACTGCTGATCCTGCCTCCGCTGGCGTACTTCATCACCTACCGGATCTGTCTGGGACTCCAGCGGTCCGACCGCGAGGTGCTGGAGCACGGTGTGGAGACCGGCATCATCAAGCGGCTGCCGCACGGTGAGTTCATCGAGGTCCACCAGCCGCTCGGCCCGGTGGACGAGCACGGACACCCGATCCCGCTGGAGTACCAGGGTGCGCACGTGCCGAAGAAGATGAACGAGCTCGGCTCGGCGGGCAAGCCGGTGGCCGGCACGATGCTGACCCCGGACCCGCCGGAGGAGACGGCGGCCCTGGAGCGGGCCAGGGCGGAGCAAGGCGGCTACCTCGAGGGCGGCGGCGAGCTGGAAGCACCGCAGCCCGAACAGGCCAGCACGTCGAGCAAACGCTAGACACTCACACGTAAGAGGAAGGCCCTAGCACCACGGAAGCCGTGGTGCTAGGGCCTTCTCGTGCTCCGGGTCAGCGGGAGAACGCGTGAGGGCGCCGTTGTCGTCGCGTGTCGGTCGGCCTCAGTCGCCGTCGATGCCGATGTCGAAGGCGGATTCGGTGTCGGCGCTGGAGTACGACCGGAAGGCGATGTGGGTGACGGTGTCGACCACGCCGGGAATCTTGCCGATCTGGCCGGGGATCACTTCGGCGAGGCGTTCGTGACTCGAGACTCGCAGAATGGCGACCAGGTCGACGTCCCCGGCGCACGAGTAGACCTCGGACACCCCGTCGATGTCCGCGATCGCCTGCGCTGTCTCGGGGATGCTGTCTGTCGCGGCGTGGATGAGCACGATCGCGGTAATCAACGAAGGCCTCCTTGTGATGTTGTCGATGGACGAGCGTTTCTCCGTGCGATGAGCGTACGGGGTGGCGAGGTGAGTCTCATCGTGCGGCCGGGTCGCCGTGGCCGATCGCTTCCAGCGCTGTCGCCGTGTCGGCGGCGTCGAGCCAGGCCCGCCATCGGCCTGCCCCGTGGACCGGTTCGGCCCACGGCGCCGAGGTACGCACCAGCCGAACCCCCGGCCGGGTCAGCCAGCGCCACAGCAACGCCGTTTCCTCACCGTTCGCGCCGCGTAACGGGCCGGGCTCGGGGAGGACCGTCTCGGCGGAGTCGACGAGCGCGTCCACGACGGGCATAGGGGGTACGCCGCGGCGCGCGACTCCCGCGGACGCCAACCTGCCGTAGCGTACGACGGCGAACTCCCACCCTCCCGAACCGTCGGGAGAGGCGGCCACGAGCTCCTCGAGGGAGGCCAATGCCGTCAGCCTGTGTCGCTTGTCCACCGCGCGCAACACCGCGACCAACTCGTCACGACGACGAGCCGCGCGTTCGAAGTGCTGGGTCGCCGAGAGCGCGTCCAGTTGCTCGTGTCCCCGTCGAAGGAGTGCGGTGTCCACGCCGTCGATGAGATCGCTGACCAGACGCACCGAAAGGCGGTAGTCCTCGGCCGTCTGGGCGCCGATGCACGGTGCTCCGCAGCTGCCCAGCTCGGCGAGTACGCAGGACGGCCCAGCGGCGCCTGTGGCGGGGATACGGCGGGTGCACGTCCGTAGCCGGGCCAGGTCGGCGAGCGTATCGGCCACGGCCCTGGCACTGTTGCGGGAGGTGAACGGTCCGAGCGCACCGTCACGGGGCTGTCGCACCACCGACAGTCGGGGGAACGGTTCGTCGGTGAGGACCACCCACCACACCTTGCTCGGATTCCGGGAACGGCGGTTGTAGGGAGGGCGATAGGCCGCCAACAGCCGCAGTTCCCGCACGGCCGCCTCCAGCGCATGGGAGCACTCCACGGCGTCCACCCGTTCCGCCAGGGCCACCATCTCCCTGATGCGACCCCGGTTGTCGGAGGCGGTGAAGTACTGCCGTACCCGTCGACGCAGATTGCGTGCGGTGCCGACGTAGAGCACCTCGTCGGACGGGCCGCGGAACAGGTAGACACCCGGTCGTTCGGGCAGGTGCGCGGCGAGACCGCGCTTACGACGCTGCGCCGGGGTGACGGCGCGCAGGTAGTCGAGCAACTCCTCCAGTGACTGCACGCCGAGGGGGCCCACGCGTTCCAGCAGGCCGTGCAGGACGTCGACGGTGGCTTTGGCATCGTCGAGCGCTCGATGCTTCGGGGTGCTTCGAGCCCCGAACAACGAGGCCAGCGTCGACAGGCGGTGTCCTCGGGTCTCCTGTCGCCCGAGCACCCGCCGCGCGAGTTTCAACGTGCACACCACGGTGGGTTTCGGCCACTCGTAGCCGTGGGTCTGGCAGGCCGCTTTGAGGAACGAGACGTCGAACCCCGCGTTGTGGGCCACCAGCACCGCACCGGAGACGAACTCCAGGAACGTGGGAAGCACCTGTTCGATGCGCGGAGCCGAACGCACCATGGCCGGGGTGATTCCGGTCAACGCGACGATCTGTGGCGGGATCGGCACGCCGGGGTCGACCAGGGTGGCGAATTCCCCCACCACCTCGCCGCCCCGGACTTTCACCGCGCCGATCTCGGTGATGCCCGCTCCGTCGGGAGTGACGCCCGTGGTCTCCAGGTCGACGACCACGAACGTGACCTCACGCAGAGGAGTTCCCAGCTCGTCGAACGCAAGCTGCATGTGCGAAGACTCTAGGAAGGGGGACCGACAGTCGCGGCGGGAATGTGACCGGTGTCCTTCCTCCCCGGCCGGATTCGCGTCCGGTCGGGATCGTCCCGGTGAGGTCGGTCCCGATGAAACGCCCGGAGGGCGCGGTTCGTCGACGGGGAAACTAAGCTGGACCGATGTTGTCGTCGTCCGCGTACCCCGAGCATCCCGAGGAGGCCGTCCCGGGAGAGCCCGTTGTCGGTACGCCCGGCGAAGCTGAGCCCGCCACCCGACCGAGTAAGACAGGGGAGGGCGTGTCCGATACGGAATCCGTCGACTGGCTTGGTCTTCCCGAGCCCGTCCGGGAACGAGTGGCCACGCTTGCCGCCGCGGCGCTGGGCAAACTCCCCAGTGACGACGTGCCGCGCCAGCTGCGGCCCGTGGCGCGCTT